>Ga0364866_10828_pt1 | contig 14901 bp, 13 predicted proteins | sample ExccelAu500001D3_3_FD_206913 | JGI IMG/M metagenome (GOLD analysis project Ga0364866, IMG submission 206913) | Enriched cells from Trout Bog Lake Hypolimnion, Wisconsin, USA - BchlTB.Aug13.5000.01.D3 | ecosystem: Environmental > Aquatic > Freshwater > Lake > Hypolimnion/Profundal zone | place... | reverse complement strand
GGCGTCGCCTGGCGGATTTGTTTCAACGCCTCGGCGACTGCTTCATCTGAGCGCCCATTCACAATGACACGCGCGCCTTCTGCGGCCAATTGTGCGGCGATGGCGAAGCCGATGCCTTTTGTGGAGCCTGATACGAGGGCTGTTTTGCCGGTCAGTTTTAGGTTCATATATTGTGCTGAGAATGTGGGGCAGGAACGCGATTCGGACAACCGGAGAATATTATTGAAAACGATGGCTTTTTATGAGACAACGAATACCACGAATCTTTCAGAAAGGAGAAAAATGAAAATACACAGCCTTGATGCTTTCAAATACGGCCTTCGTCGTCGCTCTTTTTGCAGCTCTTGCAGCGGCGCCATTCTTGCCTTGGGGTTGCTGGCATTCTGCGCCATGCAGGCGCGAGCGACTACATTCGTCCTTGGGACCACCAACCTTTTGGTAGGTTCAGGCGCGCAAACCAACAGCGTGGTGCTTGGTGTGACACCAGCGGACGCCGCGTGGACGGCTACGACCAATGCCGCATGGCTGCATCTTACCACGCCGAATCAAAGCGGCACAGGCAGCACGAATGTAATCTTCAGTTGCGATGCGAACTCGGGAACAACGCGTTCAGGCACTCTCACCATCGGCGATAAGATGCTCACGGTCACCCAGGCTGGTTCGGGGTTCATCCAGGCACAACCGCTTTCGACGATATTTATTAATCCGATTATTCTCCAAAACATCGCTGTGGACGGCGAAGGGGATGTTTATGTGGCGGCTCCAGGAGGCAATGTCGGCCCACAGAATATCTTCGAGTGGACACCGACCAACAATGCTGTGAATTATTTGGGGATTCCGGGCTTGAGTCATCCTGCCGGCGTGGCTGTGGATACCGCAGGCAATTTGTATATAGCCGATACTGGCAATAGCGCCGTGGAGGAATGGGTAATCGCCTCCGGCAAATTGATTTCATTGGTATCCTCGAATCTAAGTTCTCCCAGTGGTGTCGCAGTGGACGGATTGGGCGATGTATTTATCGCTGACACCGGCAATAACGTCGTGAAAGAATGGGTAGCCGCCACTAGCAACGTTACCATTTTGGCGACCGGATTGCGCAGTCCCGAAGGCGTGGCGGTGGACGTCGCCGGCAATGTTTATATTTCGGATTCCGGCAACGGTGTTGTCAAGGAGTGGATTGCGGCGAGCAGCAATGTCGTTGCCGTGGCAGAGGCGACGGGCGGTCCGTTGGGTGTGGCGGTGGACGGGTCGGGAAACGTTTATGCAGGGGTGCCTGGCAATGGCGTCGATGTCGCAGATTATCTGCTAAAATGGACGGCGGCGTCCGGCTCCGCTGCCCAATTGTTTGTTCCGACTTTTACGCATCAAGTGGGCGGCGTGGCGGTAAACCGTGAAGGCGATGTCTTTTTCAGTGATGTTCCGAACGGCTATGTCGATGTGCTGCCGAACGACTTTGTTGACGTGACTCCTCGGACGGAAAATTCACAGGCTGGGAGCGATTCGTGGCAGGCAGTGCTGCCCGCCACGGCAAACGTCAGCGCCAGCAGTGACCAATCGTGGCTGACTATTGATGGGGTAACCAACGGCGTGTTGAGTATTTCCTTCGCCGCAAATATAAGTGGCGCCAGTCGCACGGGCAATGTTAGCTTGCTCGGTCAAGTTATTCCGGTCACGCAATACGCGCTGCCGACGGTCCAAATGGTGGGGCCGGGAACGATTCAAATTGCCTTCAGCAATATTCAGCAAGCAACGTTCACAGTTTCTTCCGCCGCCGACTTGTCGCTTCCCGTCAGCAAATGGGCGGTGGTGGCGGTGTCCTCGAATGTGGCTCCCGGGATGTTCCGGTTCATCTCGCAACCGACTGCGAACGATCCGCAACGCTTCTACCGCGTCACTTCACCCTAGCGCGGTTGGAAACAGCACAAACTCGAATTGTCGCTATTATGAATCTTGAGATGCGGAAAAAGCTGGCGCGCGAACCGTTCGAGGAAAAAATCCGTAAAGTCGGGCAACTCATCCGGCTTGCGAAAAACTTTCCGCGGCGCGCGAATCGGCGAACTTCGCGTCGGCAGTCTGCTCGATGAGAGAAGGATTTTTTACCACGGATTTGTCACGGATGGCACTGATCAGCCACGCAACGGAGAGTTTGCGGGTGAGGACGCGGATTTGAACACCCAGGGAACGATGGAAACGAAGGGGCGGACAAGCCTTCCAATCAACGGGAAGAGGATGGCAGAAAAATAGGGGCAGAAAAATGATGGCGGGCCGCTTCGCTCAATTACCGGGAAGATGGAATGGGCGTGGAACCGGATTGAACCGCGGATGGCGCGGATAAACGACGCGGCGGAGCGACTGGGGATGTGAACACCAAGGGAACGATGGAAACGAAGCGTAAAGCAATAAAGCTGATTCAATAGGAGTTAGCAGAGGCAACAGAGAAAATGCGGGAGAAGATGGGGGGCTTGAACAGGAAGGGCGGAGCGCGGCAGAGCCGCCACCAAAGACGAATTGCCGCGAAAGATCACAAAGATCACAAAAATCGAAGAGTCCAATTCGGGTGGAATGTCGAGCTGATAGCGGATGATTGATTTGGGGGTGGAACGGGCTTTACCGGGAATTGGGACGATGATAGGCTGTCAATCATGCTGGGATCGTCCAACATCTCGCACTGGATTGCCTCGGGGCGGCAGTCCACGAAAACAGGCGATTCCTTCGTGTATCGAAACTTCTTGTGTCAATAGTGAGAACTTGCGCCGACACTTGCGCCCACTTGCGCCCGGTCGGCCGATGTGCTACGAGGCGTCGGAATGGTTTACTAAAGCAGGCCATTTGTCCTGCATCAGATTCATAAAGAAGAGCTTACGCTTTGCAACCCCAGCCAATTCTCTTCGCTGGTGTCGGATTTGTTTACGGTTTCCTTGCCTGATTTGAAATTCGACTGTGCGTATGAAATTCGATACGAGGATTTCGCAAACAACTTGTTATTAGATTCTTACACATTATACCGAAGGCTAAGAATGCTGACATAGAATGGACGGCGCGAATATTGCTAGCTTGCGTCTGATTTCGCATCCATCTGACCATAATTGAGCATTTCAACCATTGGTTACCTGATACGAAATGAGTTCAAAAACCGTGAGACAAAAAAACAATAAAACAGATGAACACAAAAATCAAAAAAACCGCAGCAATTGCTTTGGGAGCCATAGCCTTCGGCTTGGCGCAACAACTGCCAGCCCAATCGGTGGCAAATGGTAATTTTTCAGCCAATGGCGGTTCTGGCCAAATAGGTTATAACACGACGCTCAGCAGTTGGACAACCGTTTCGGGGTCCTACAGTTTCTTATTCAACTCCAGTACGTTGGATTCCGCCGCACCGTTTAATACGACGGGGGCACTCGGAGATTCTGGCTATGTGACGATGACTGGGCCGGGTAATGGCACTGCCAACGGCCTGGCCCTGAGTCCCGCTGGTGGATGGGTACTCGGGGTAGATGCTGATTATGAGAATCAAGGGGGGATTTCCCAATCGATCACTGGTCTGACGATGGGCAAGGAATACGCCGTCTCATTTTACTGGGGTGGCGTTGAGCAGTTCGGCTTTAGTGGGGTTACGTCGGAGGGTTGGAACGTCAGTTTGGGAGGTGGGACTCCCCAATCAGTAGATGATGGTAGCCTTGCATCGGGGGCCTTTTCGGGTTGGAATTTGGCGACGCTGGATTTTACCGCAAACGCTGGCACTGAAACGCTGTCATTTTTGGCTGAAGGAACTGGCGGTTCGGGCCTGCCCCCGTTTTCGTTGCTGGATGGCGTGAGTATTTCGCAAGTGACGACGGCGCCGGACGCTGCCTCGACGGCAGTGCTCCTGGGACTTGCAACCTCGGCGATGGGTATTGCGGCACGCTTTCGCCGTGCGCGCCGGTAATTAAAGTCGGCTTTTCAAAGGAATAGAGAAGTCATGACCAGCAGTTTCACCCGGCATGCGATGGGTTTTGCCCTCGATGCCGGGCGTCTTGCTGTCTGGCTGGTGCTGCTGGTTTCCATTTTTACGCCATTGGAGCGGTTGCTCGCATTGCATCCCGCCAAACTTTGGCGCAAGCAGGTGGGTGTTGATGTCTGCTGGTACTTCATCAACAGCCTCTTGCCTGCGGCGATTATCGCAGTGCCGCTGTCAATCCTGGCCCGGGCCTTGCGCGGCGCGGACCCAGGCGGCCTCTATTCGGCGGAGGCAGCCTGGCCGTTGTGGTTGAAGCTGCCATTGGCGTTCCTGGTGAATGACATTGGGGCGTATTGGGGCCACCGTGCGACGCACGCCTTTCCGCTGTTGTGGCGGTTCCACGCCATCCATCACAGCGCCGAGCATATGGACTGGCTGGTCAATACACGCGGGCATCCTTTCGACATCGTCTTCACTCGTTTGTCGGGGCTGGGTCCCCTCTATTTGGTCGGGCTGGCTCACGGAACTGGAAATCATGTCGGTATCGATCCTGTGGTGGTCATTGCGTCAACCTTCGGGCTCGTTTGGAGCTTTTTCATCCACTCCAACGTCCGCGTGCGCTTGGGACCGTTGGAATGGTTGATTGCCAGTCCGGCTTTCCACCACTGGCATCACACCAACGACGAGCATCGCGACCGTAATTTTGCGGCGATTTTCCCGTTCGTGGACCGGCTCTTCGGCACCGCGTGGCTGCCGAAACACTGGCCTCCTGTTTATGGGATCGATGCAAAAGTCCCGGCGACGCTGACGGGCCAGTTGTTGGATCCATTTGCCCCGCGCGAAGGTTTGGATGACCGTACAAGCGACAAGGTTGTGGAGCTAAATCAAGGGCGATGAGCCCGGCTAAATACAGAGGGGCAAGTCTCAAGAGTCTTTGGCTAGAACTTTGGGCTGCTTAGTTCGTAGTTGATGATCGAAAGGGTGTAGAGGGCGGCGGTTTCGCTGCGGAGAATTAACGGGCCAAGCGTTATCGGTTTTGCGCCGGACTTTTGAATCGCCTCCAATTCGGCGGGGGAGAAATCGCCCTCGGGACCGATCCATGCGAGGACGTGGGTCGGCCGGCGGCGATGCTGGCGCTCGTAGGATAGAAAGTATTCTCGCGGATGTTGCGCCTCCTCCTGGAGGGAGCCCACCAGCGCCAAATCGAATGCGTCGGCGCGGGGAAGCACGAATGGCAAGGTGGTGGGCGGTTCGACTTTTGGCAGCCAGCGTTGGCCGCATTGTTTGATCGCTTCGACGGCGGTCTGGCGCCATTTTTCGGCTTTGCGTTCGATGGATTCGCCTTCCAGGTGCGTTGTCACTCGCTCGGAAAGCAGAGGAATGATGCGCCATACGCCCAATTCGGTCGCTTTCTGTATTATTGACTCAAGAATTTTTCCTTTTGGAATGGCTTGGACCAGTGTGATCTGGCAGGCGGGAGCAGGGGAGTGGCTTGTCTTGAGGACTCTGAGTTGAACACTTTTTTGTTCGACGTTTTCGACACGACAGGAAAACTCGCGGCCCTCTCCGTCCAGAATGGCGGCGTCCTCACCCGGACGGAGACGCAATACCGCTGACGCGTGGCGGGCCTCAGCGCCGGTAAGCGTGAGGAGGTCGGACTGGCATTGTTGCGGCGGCAGATAAAAGCGGCGCATGAAGGATCAGCCAAAAAGATTTTTGGCCTTCTCGAAAAAGCTCTTGCCCATGGGATGGACTTCCTCGTCGCAAGACTTGACGAACTCCTCCAATTTCGCGCGTTGGACGGCGTTCAGGCGGGTCGGGACTTCGACTTGAACGCGCGCCAGCAGGTCGCCGTGTCCGTAGCCTTGAACGCTTTTAATCCCCTTGCCCTTAACGCGAAAGACCATGCCGGTTTGGGTGCCTGCCGGCACCTTAATTTCGGTGGAACCGGTCAATGTCGGCACTTTGACGATGCCGCCCAGGGCGGCTTGTGCAAAACTGATCGGGACTTCGCACGTCAAATCGTCCTCGTCGCGGCCGAATAGCTCGTGGCGCTGGACATGGAGAACGACGTACAGATCGCCAGCCGGCCCGCCTCGCGCGCCGGCCTCGCCGTTGCCTGAGGAGCGCAGCCGCGCGCCGCCATCGACGCCGGGGGGAACCTTGATTTTGATTTTGGACGTGCGCTCACGCCGCCCGGTGCCCGCGCAAACGCGGCAGGGCTTGTCAATCACACGCCCGCGCCCGTCGCATCGAGGGCAGGTTTGGGCGATGCTGAAAATGCCGCGGGAAGTAATGACCTGGCCGCGTCCGCCACAAACGGAGCAAGGTTTCGCGGTTGCGCCCGCCTCGGCGCCGCTGCCCTGGCAGGTTTCGCAGGCATCGGGCTTGGTGACGGTGATTTCCTTTTCACAGCCCAGCGCCGCTTCCATGAAAGTCAATTCCAGGTCGTAGCGCAAATCGTCGCCGCGTTGCGGACCGCCCGCGCGCTGCTGGCCGCCGCCAAAAATATCGTCGAAAATGCCGGAGCCTCCGAAGACCTCGCGGAAAATATCCGTCGGATCGTGAAATCCTGCGCGGCCGCGGGATCGGGAGTCGAAAGCGGCGTGGCCGTATTGATCGTACGCGCCGCGGGAGACCGGATCGCTCAAGGCTTCATAGGCTTCGCTCAACTCCTTGAATTTTTCCTCCGCATCCTTGTCGTTGGGGTTGCGATCAGGATGATGTTTCAAGGCCAGTTTGCGATAGGCCTTTTTGATTTCCTCCATGTCGGCGGCGCGATCAACGCCAAGGACCTCGTAGTAATCTCGTTTTGACATAGCGGAGGATCAGGGCTTGGAGGCGACAACGACCCCGGCGGGGCGGAGGAGGCGAGAGCGAAATTTGTAACCCTTGCGAACCTGGCGTAGAACGTGTCCTTCTGGAACATCCTTGGTCGGCTCTTGTGAGATAGCCTCGTGGAGGTTCGGATCGAAGGGTTTTCCGGCGGCATTGATTTCCTCAAGGCCGGTTTCGCCGAGGACCGATTTGAGCTGGTTGGAAACCATGACAATGCCGGCTTGAAGCGAGTGGGCGGACGCCGGTTCCTTCGCAGTGGCGGTGGCGGCAAGCGCCATTTCAAAGGCGTCCAAGACCGGCAGCAGTTTGGTCAGCAGGATTTCATTAGCGTAAGCGACTGCGTCCTGGCGCTCGCGCGTTACGCGTTTCTTGTAGTTTTCGAAATCGGCGGTTTGGCGGAGCAGACGGTCCCAGTACTCATCCGCTTTGCCGGCTTTTTCTTTAAGCTGCTCGATTTGTTCGGGAGTGGCCGGCACCGTGGCTGGCAATTCCTGGCCTAGTTCCGGGGCGTTGTCGGCGTTCTCGGTCTTTACGTTATCATCCATGTGTTAAGGAATAGAGCATATCGGGGGGTTCTTTCAACCTTCCGTGAAGTTTTGTTTACAGGGTGAAAGTGGGGCTGGGAACATCCTGCGACGTGGATTCCAGGCAAACGTGGGTTCCTCCGAGGCGTTCCAGGCGGGTTGCGACGACCTGGCGCGCCAGTTCGGGCCGGTTGCAATCGCGGCTTAAATGGCCCAAATAAAGCCTGCGCAACTGGCACGAAAGAATTTGTTCAACGACTTCGGCGGCGCCGTCGTTGGACAAATGGCCGTGGCGGCTCAAGATGCGCTGTTTCAAACTCCAGGGCCGGCGCGGGTCTTCCTGCAACATTTTCAAATCGTGATTGGCTTCCAGCAGTAGCACATTGGCGGCGCGTACGCGTTCCACGACCAGTTTCGTCGCGTGACCGAGGTCCGTCAAGAAGCCGATGTTGCCCGCCTCGGTATGCAAGAGAAAACCAACGGGATCGTAGGCGTCGTGCGGGATAGGAAAGGTATCGACACTGACATCGCCGATCTCGAAGGAAGCGCCGGTGGAAAAGAGGCGGGCGTTGATCTGGATTTTCAATTGCGCTTCGATGGCTTCCTTCGTGAGGCGATTGCAATAGACGGGCAACTGCAATTGGGCCGCCAGTCCGAGCAGGCCGGAAATGTGGTCGGAATGCTCATGGGTAATGAGGACGCCATCGAGTGTTTCTGGAGCGCGGCCGATTCCCGCGAGGCGCTTGCGGATTTGGCGTCCGCTGAATCCGGCGTCGATTAGCAAGCGCGTTTGAGAGGTTTCCAAATACGCGCAATTTCCCCCTGAACCGCTGCCCAGAAAAGTCAAATGAACCGGCACAAATCGACGTTAAGAGAGAGGTGCGGCGGCGGCAATCTTTTTTCGGTAGTGTCTTAATTTGGATTGGAGTTTTTTCGTTTCTCAGCCAATCAGTTGTTCTCGACGCTTAAAAGCCAGATAGTTCTCATAAGTCTCCGTGCCTGCGTCGATCTCATGTTTTGTTGGCGCACAACAATTACCGTAAAGTGCCTTTGCGGCCTCCTCTCCTAATTTTACCGGATTAACGTCCGCTAGGGCGTTTTGGATTGCAGGCAGCCGTTCCAATTTCGGCCAATGTTCTTGGTAGTCCATCTTAATTCGCTCAATTTCCTGCTCCGGCGTCATTTTTCCTTTCGGGGCCGTCATGGCTCGTGAATTATTTTTGAACCTATTGTGGAAAGATTCGGTGCCCGGAGTCGTTGCAAAGATGATACGTTCCCAAGAGTTTCCCATTATTGTCCCTGTATTCAATTGTGTGTTTTGAGACAACTGTAAGCCGAAAATTAACTTCCGCCTCTTTTTCTCTTGTGGTTTGCTGCAACGATTCAAGCGAATCTATATCCAATAATTCTTCCCTTTTATAGAACCCATCAATATCGCGATAAACGACCTTCATTTTAATTCCTCACATCTTGCGCATTTTCCTTGTTTCCTTTGCTGCCGCGACCTTCACAGTCGTTTCGGGCGACGTGACCGGCGGAATCCCCCTTTTTCCGGTTTCAATTGAATTTCACCCTGTGGCTGGCGTCAGCCCCAAACCGAAGAATCTGGAGGATACCGGTAAACCCCCTTGAGTCGGTGCATCAAGCCGCAGCCGCGACATGGCGGGCGTGGGCAATTTCGTCCTTGGCAATTTGCCGAATCTGATTCGCCAGCAAGGTGACAACGGCAATCGTGCGTCCCGCTAGCGTCATGAATTCCACCGTGCAGCCCTTTCCGCCTTCGTGAACAAGCACGACCGTGCCGATGTCGCCCCGCGCCAAGCCATGCTCTGGCAAGTCGGTCGTCAAAACCACGGTGTCGAGTTCTTTGATCATCATCAAATATCCAGCGGATACGCTGTGGCTAATGTAGCCGTTTCCGCGTTTTTGGCAATAAACCAGATGACACGCACCTTTGGCGAACGGCCATCGGGCGCGGGAATCACTCCTTCAATTACAAAATTCCGCCCGAACGGCGTTGGCACGACTTCCACGACTTCATGTTGGCTCGCATGGTTCAGCAAAGCGGAAGCGAGTTCTTCCCACGCTTCCAGCCTGAATCCGAAACTGCGGAAAAACTCCGCCTTGTGCTGGCCGTCGCGATGCGTGGTTGAAAGCAGGTAATGTGTGACTTTCCGGCTTGGCACAACTGCGCGTTCGACATTCGGCAAATTCATTCTTGCGCTTTTACGCCTCGGATTTCGCTGCCATGCGGCGAAGTTGCGCGGGAAAATTATTAGCGTCAATCACGTACATGGGATACCCGGCGGCTCGCCGGCTTGGGTATTCCAAAAATTGAATTGAAAATACTCGGACGTAAAAAAGCCATTTCCGGGATCAGTCTGGAGCAGGAGGGTTGAAACAGAATCTGCCCCCTGATTTGCGGCAGTTTTTTTCGGTTTCGATTGAATTTCTGACTTTGGCCGCTACACTCGTTTGCCATGAACCGCCGAATTCCATTGTGGTTGATCCCGCTTCTCTTCATATCTGTCACATTGGCGCAACCTGCGCGAGGCGAGGACACGGACGCCCATTTCCAAGTCCCGGCGACTGACGACGGGTTGCCGGGGGCCGGGCCGATTCGCCGGCATGATTGGTTTCTCAAGACTTGGGCGGAACGCCGTTCCGCGTGGGCGAAGCGCGTCCAACAGGACCAGAATGCGCTCGTTTTCCTGGGCGATTCAATCACCCAGGGATGGGGTGACAACTTTGATGGAGCTTTTCCGGGCGTCAAAGTCGCCAATCGCGGCATCAACGGCGACACGACTCGCGGCGTCCTGATTCGATTGCGGGAGGACGTGCTTTTGCTGCATCCGGTTGGGGTCGTGATTCTCATCGGCACCAATGACATCGAGGATGGGGCGGACCCGGAGACCATAGCCGCCAACCTGCGCCTGATTTTGGCGGCGCTGGAGGAGAATGACCCAAAAATGCCGATTATTCTGTGCCAGGTTTTTCCAAGTTCCCCGGTGAAATCGCGGCCGTCCCACGAAATCAAACAGCTCAATAAACTTTACGCCAAAGTGGTGAAAGGCGACACGCACGTTACCTTCATCGAGACGTGGCCGGTGTTTGCCGACGCTGCGGGTGACGCAAGAATCGAGGAGTTTCCCGATTTGCTTCATCCGAACAAAATCGGGTATGCCAAATGGGCGGCCGCGCTGCACCCAATTCTGGCGACGCTGGGATTTGTTGACAATGAGCCGGACAATTTCACGCCGGAGCCGGGATTTGAAAGTTTGTTTGACGGGCATGATTTGACCGGCTGGGGTTATCGGCCCACCTCACCGGAGGACATCAAATCCGCCAAGCACTGGCACGACAGTGACACCAACGCCCCTCCGTGGCCGATTGTGGAAACGGCTGTCAATTTTGATGGGCAGATCAGCAGTCCGGATGGCCGCTATGTCGCCAAGAACGGGCGTTTGATCGTTACAACACCGTGCGAATTCCGAAAGATTCAGAAGCTATCGACGAAGCGGGAATTTCCGAAGGATTTCATATTGAAACTGGAATTTCGCGCCGCGCCGGACGCCGACAGCGGGGTGTTTATTCGCGACCCACAGCTTCAATGCCGCGACTATTTGATTGCCGGGCCTTATAAAGAGCTCAAGCGCTACAAGCCGCAGGATTGGAACGAAATGGTCATCACCGTCAAGGGGCAGGAGGCGCTCTGCACTTGCAACGGTGAGGTTTTGGAAGCGGCTTTTAAGGTGCCGGCCACCGGGCCGATCGGTCTGGAAGGGGACCGCGGCCAGATGGAATACCGGCACATCGAGATGCGGGAATTGCCGTGACCTTCAGAGCAGGTGGGCCAGGCGGTCGAGGACGCTGGTGTTACATTGCACCCAGGAGGTGAGCGCGTGGAACAGGCCCTGGCCTGTCAATAATGGGACGCCGATGGCGAGCACGAGCGCGTTTCCGAGGAAAATGATTACGGCGGAAAAAAGCCAGCCCTGGCTGGTGATGTCTGTTTGGCGGGTCTTCAATATCTCGAAGGTCAAAGTAACGTGGAACGCATAGGCGGCTCCGAGCAACAGGTGAAACCACGGCAGGTAAACACGCCGCCAGTGCCAGATCAAATCACCGACGACAAACACGACGACAACGAGCACGGCGTAAAGAGGGAAAAAATAAGGAGCGAGCGCGATGACGAAGTTATTCTTGGTGGTGATGACGTGGCCGCCAGACGACCGCGCTTTAAAACTTTTGACGCTGCCGCCAAAAACCCACGTCCAGACCGCGTGGGTCAGTTCATGGCCAAAGACATAAACCCACATCGGTTTGGGAAGCAGCAGAAAGACGACCACCCAGCAGGCAGATCCGGCCAGCATCGGCATCCAGACTTGAGTCATTGCGCCGGCGCGAGTGAGCGCGACCCAAACGGCCCTCGCCGTCCCCAGGCAAACCGGCAGGAGCAGGATTCCGATGATCAATTTTGCCCATTTAGGCATGGGAAACCGTATAGTGTTGGTTCGCACACGGTCAACGGAACATTCGTCGGAGATGCAGAGACGGGGATTGTCGCTTGAAATAGTTTACTGCTGGTTATAATTAAATTGTTATGCGATTGTTTGAAGCCGTTCTTGCGGCAAATCAGAGGGCCTTGGCTGGCGACCGCGCGGCGGGCGTCCGCGTGGCCGATTACACGGACGAACTGCCGGTTGTCGCCTTGACCTGCATCGATCCGCGGTTGAACCCACTGCTTCCCGGCGTTTTGGGCCTGCCGGAGGATAGTTTCATCTGGCTGCGTAACGCCGGCAATATCATCTCCGGGCCGCTCAGCAGCACTATGCGCTCACTGGCGCTGGCCTGCGCCATAAAAGGCGGACAGGAGATTGCGATCATCGGACACACCGATTGCCGTGTGAGCCAAACGACCGCCGCCGGGTTGCTGGAGAAATTCAAGGCCCTCGGAATCGAACGCAGTAAATTGCCGGATAACATCACGGAATACTTCGGGCTTTTCTCCGGGGCGCGGCAGAATGTCATCCGAGCCGTAGAAATCGTTCGGAGCAGCCCGTTGATTGGGCCGAGGACGATAGTGCAGGGCCTGGTGGTGGACATTCATACGGGGAGCGTCGAGTGGGTCGCCAACGGCTACGAAGTGCCGCCGCAGGTGGCCGTTTCGCCGGAAGGGTTGAAATTCCCCGCGTTGGATTGGGTCATTGGCTCGGGAGCCGGGAAGAGCGCTTTTGAGATGGGTGAAATGAAGACTTCGGATTTGAAGATTGGGGAGACGGCCGGTCCAACGGCGGACGCAGCCGCGGCGGCCAAAGCCAATTCCGCCTTCTCCGCACCGCCTGCTCCGCCGGCGGCTCCGCCAATTATGACGACGCCCCAGCGGTCGCGAGCGGTTCCGCTGCCGCCGCCGATTCGGATGAAATCGGGCAAGAAGTCGTAAGATCCAAGACATTCCGAAACTTCCCAAAACATCAGAATTGACGAACGGAGATCTTTACCCCTAATTTGAGGCGTACAGGCAAAGTGAGCGCGGGAAGTCGGCATTCGATTTCCTGAAGGGACACTAACCAAGTCCCAACTGATGCGAGTGGATAGGCGAGCGCAGGGCCTGAGGACTTTACCCCCCCACGACAGAAGTACTATGAACACAAGCAAAATGTCTGGAGCCGACGAGCAGAGAATTCCACGAAACGATGCCACCATACCCAACGGCAAACGAGGCCAGGCCGCGGTTGACGCCGCTGGCGATTCCACAGCGGATGGGGCGCTGGATCTCCGTCATCTGCTGCGGGCGCTGACAGCGGCGCGCGAGGGCAATTTCAGCGTCCGCCTTCCATCCGACTTGACAGGCGTGGAGGGGAAAATCGCGGATGTGTTCAACGACATCATGCTCAGCAACCAGCGAATGGCGGACGAATTGGAACGGATGAGCCGCGTCGTGGGACGGGAAGGGAAGATTAGCAAGCGGGCCAATTTTGGATCGCGCGGCGGGGCGTGGAGCGAGATGGAAAGTTCTGTCAATAACCTGGTTTCCGACCTGGTATGGCCGGTGGCGGAAATTACCCGCTCGATCGACGCGGTGGCCAAGGGCGATCTGACGCAGGGGATGAGCTTGGAAGTCGAAGGCCGGCCTCTGGAGGGCGAATTCCTTCGGAGCGCCAAAATTGTCAATACGATGATTGGTCAATTGAACCTGTTCACTTCGGAAGTCACGCGCGTGGCCCGCGAAGTCGGTTCGGAGGGCAAACTCGGCGGTCAGGCACAGGTCAAGAAGGCCAGCGGGGTCTGGAAGGATTTGACCGAGAGCGTCAACTCGATGGCATCCAATTTGACAGCGCAGGTTCGCAATATCGCGGAGGTAACGATCGCGGTCGCCAACGGCGACCTTTCCAAGAAAATCACGGTCGATGTGCGCGGCGAAATTCTTCAACTCAAGGAGGCCACCAACACGATGGTCGATCAACTTCGTTCGTTCGCATCCGAAGTCACACGCGTCGCGCGCGAAGTCGGCACCGACGGAAAACTGGGCGGCCAGGCCATCGTTCCCGGCGTGGCCGGCACGTGGAAAGATTTGACCGACTCGGTTAATTTCATGGCCAACAACCTCACCGCGCAAGTGCGCAACATCGCGGAAGTCGCGACCGCCATCGCCAAAGGCGACCTGTCAAAAAAAATCACCGTCGATGTCAACGGCGAAATTCTTGAGCTTAAGAACACTGTCAATACGATGGTGGACCAGTTGAATTCATTTGCGTCCGAAGTCACGCGCGTGGCCCGGGAAGTCGGCACGGACGGCAAGCTTGGAGGACAGGCCATTGTGCCAGGTGTGGCGGGGACGTGGAAGGATTTGACGGACAACGTCAATTCGATGGCATCCAACTTGACGGCCCAGGTGCGCAATATCGCGGACGTCACCATCGCGGTTGCCAACGGGGACTTGTCGAAAAAAATAACGGTCGATGTGCGGGGCGAAATTCTTCAACTCAAGGAAGCCATCAACACGATGGTCGATCAACTCCGGTCGTTCGCGGCTGAAGTCACCCGCGTGGCGCGCGAGGTGGGCACGGACGGCAAACTGGGCGGGCAGGCGATTGTGCCCGGCGTCGCCGGAACGTGGAAGGATTTGACCGACTCTGTCAACATCATGGCGGGCAATTTGACGGCGCAGGTGCGCAACATTGCGGACGTGACCATTGCGGTCGCCAATGGGGACTTGTCGAAAAAAATAACGGTGGACGTGCGGGGCGAGATTCTTCAACTCAAGGAAACGATCAACCTGATGGTCGAGCAACTTCGCTCGTTTGCCGCCGAGGTTACGCGCGTGGCGCGCGAAGTGGGAACGGAAGGGAAGCTGGGAGGGCAGGCGCAAGTGCCCGGCGTGGCGGGGACGTGGAAAGATTTGACCGACAACGTCAATTCGATGGCATCCAATCTCACAGCACAGGTTCGCAATATCGCGGAAGTCACCACCGCTGTCGCCAACGGGGACTTGTCGAAAAAAATAACGGTCGATGTGCGGGGCGAAATTCTGCAACTGAAAGAGGCGATCAACACGATGGTTGATCAACTCCGTTCGTTCGCGGCCGAAGTCACGCGTGT
>Ga0364866_10818_pt1 | contig 15065 bp, 12 predicted proteins | sample ExccelAu500001D3_3_FD_206913 | JGI IMG/M metagenome (GOLD analysis project Ga0364866, IMG submission 206913) | Enriched cells from Trout Bog Lake Hypolimnion, Wisconsin, USA - BchlTB.Aug13.5000.01.D3 | ecosystem: Environmental > Aquatic > Freshwater > Lake > Hypolimnion/Profundal zone | place... | reverse complement strand
TGCCAACACTACAATTGCATCTGGCATAGGAACTAATTACATTACTGTGAACTTCGGTTTGAATGCAGTTTCAGGCAACATCACAGTCTTTGGAAATAACACTTGCGGAGATGGAGGTACTTCACCAGCGTTTCCTGTTATTGTTAATTATAGTCCTCCCACACCTGTTGTAACCAATACCGGAACTACGCTTTTTAGCAGTTCTCCTGCAGGAAACCAATGGTACTTTGCAGGAACGCTCATTCCAGGGGCTACTGCCCAAACTTATGTGGCACCCCAGGATGGACTGTACTGGACGATAGTAACCATAAATGGTTGTTCCGCAGAATCAAATCATTTGCAGATCTTTACGATGGGCATTGAATCGCATTCGCCTGTTACAATTAGTTTGTACCCGGTTCCAAATGACGGACGTTTTAATGTTTCCTTCACCACACCTTCCGATGAATTTTTCAATATTAGTGTATTTAACAACCTGGGGATTAAGATCTATGAAGAAGCAAATGTGGAAATGAATGGTACACATACCAGGATGATGGATCTGAGATCAATACCCAATGGCGTATATACCGTGATCTTTGAAAGCAACCAGCACCAGGTGGTGAAGAAGGTAGTTGTGAACAGGTAGTAATAACCAGAGGTTTTTTTCTCTGGTCACTCTGTTTTTATTCAAAAATCCTTGTTGAGTCTGTTCAATCTGTGACACTACCAATTACTTTAGAAGTAATCTATTGTTGATCTGCCGATCATTAGCAGAGGGCTCTGTGTACTTGTTCTCCTGTTCGATTTATTTGTACTTTTGCCAATGAATATAAACCAAAGAGAATAATAAAAGCAGAAGACTATGTTTGAAGGATTGACCGATAAGCTCGACCGGGCGTTTAAAGTCCTCAAAGGGCAGGGGCATATTACGGAGATTAATGTTGCAGAGACTTTAAAGGATGTCAGGAAGGCATTACTTGATGCCGATGTCAGTTTCAGGATTGCAAAGCAGTTTACCGACACCGTAAAGGATAAAGCCCTGGGACAGAATGTACTCACTGCCGTTTCACCGGCACAATTGATGGTCAAGATCGTACATGATGAACTGACAGCGCTTATGGGAGGCATGAAGACAGACCTGAACCTTAAAGGTGATCCTGCAGTTATTCTCATTGCTGGTCTGCAGGGTTCAGGGAAGACGACATTTGCTGCCAAGCTTGCAAACTATCTTAAAACAAAAAAAGGTAAAAGTCCGATGTTGGTTGCCGGCGACGTATATCGTCCTGCTGCCATCGAGCAGTTGAAAGTGCTTGGACAACAGATTGAAGTGGAAGTTTATTTGGAAGACGATAATAAGGATCCGGTAAAGATTGCAAAACATGCCATTACTTCGGCAAAAGACAGGGGATTCAATGTTGTCATCATCGATACTGCTGGACGTTTAGCGATTGATGAGGAGATGATGAATGAAATTGCTGCCGTTAAGAAAGCTGTCAACCCTCATGAAACTTTGTTTGTTGTGGATGCCATGACAGGCCAGGATGCGGTGAATACAGCAAAAGCATTTAATGAACGACTCGATTATGAAGGTGTGATCCTGACCAAACTCGATGGCGATACCCGTGGCGGAGCAGCGCTGACCATTCGTGCCGTCGTTGAAAAGCCCATAAAATTTGTTGGGATTGGTGAAAAGATGGAAGCCATCGATATCTTCTATCCCGAACGTATGGCTGATCGTATCCTGGGGATGGGTGACATTGTGTCCCTCGTTGAAAGGGCTCAGGAACAATTTGATGAGGTTGAAGCCCAGAAGCTGCAGAAAAAGATTGCCAAGAACCAATTCAATTTTAATGATTTTCTTGCCCAGATCAAGCAGATCAAGAAAATGGGGAATGTGAAGGACCTGATGGGAATGTTGCCTGGCATGGGAAAGGCCCTCAAGGATGTTGACATTGATGACAATGCATTTAAGGGGATCGAAGCAATTATCTACTCCATGACACCGGAAGAACGGGAAGATCCTGCTGTGATCAATGGTAGCCGAAGAAAGAGGATTGCAACAGGTAGTGGCACTTCCATTCAGGAAGTGAACCGTTTAATCAAACAATTTGACGACACAAGGCGCATGATGAAAATGGTGACTACTAGTAAGGGTAGGGGAATGGCAAATATGATGAGGAATATGAGAAATACGAACTAAATTCTGTTTAAAAGATGAAACTACTGGATGGGAAGCTGGTATCCGACAAAATAAAGGCAGAAATAGCAGCAGAAGTAAAAACCACCATGCTGGATACAGGCAAAGAAGCGCCCCACCTGGCCGCTGTACTTGTTGGAGAGGATCCACCAAGCCAGACATATGTGGCAGCCAAAGAGAAAGATTGCAAAGAGGTTGGCTTCATATCTTCTGTTTATAAATATCCGGCGAATATCTCTCAGGTAAAACTTCTGGAGGCCATCCGGTTTCTAAACAATGATCCTGAGATTGACGGGTTCATCGTACAGTTGCCTCTTCCCAAACATATTGATGAACAAATAATTATCGAAAGTATTGACCCATTAAAGGATGTGGATGGTTTCCATCCAGTAAATATAGGCAGGATGGTGCTGAATATTCCTTCATTTTTACCGGCTACTCCTTATGGCATCATTACTTTGCTTGAGCATTACCAGATTGAAACAGAAGGGAAACATTGTGTAGTGCTTGGCAGAAGTAACATTGTTGGTACACCTGTCAGTATTTTGCTTTCACGTAAAAGTAAATATGGCAATGCCACGGTGACACTTTGTAATAGCCATACTCCAAACCTTCAGGCCATGGCTTCCACTGCTGATATACTGATCGTCGCCATGGGAAAGCAGGAATTTGTCACTGCTGATATGGTTAAAAAGGATGCGGTCGTCATCGATGTTGGAATTCACAGAATACCATCTGATGAGACAAAATCGGGATACAGGCTTATTGGTGATGTGAAATTCAATGAGGTGTCAAAGAAATGCAGTTACATTACTCCGGTCCCTGGTGGAATTGGGCCAATGACGAGGGTGTCGTTATTGCTTAACACCTTGAAAGCAGCTAAAAAAGAGATTAAATTCTGATTATTGACCCTGGACGAAGAAATACTGCTTGAGGAAGGGAAGATGCTTCCATTGATGGAAGAGTTTTATTCTCTCCAGGGAGAAGGATATCATACCGGAACACCATCTTATTTTGCCAGGATAGGGGGTTGCGATGTTGGTTGTCACTGGTGTGACAGCAAAGAATCGTGGAATGCTGCAAAATATCCTCCCTTTCTCACCGATGCCATCGTTGAACATGCTGCTTCTTATCCTGCCAAAGCCATTGTCGTGACTGGAGGAGAGCCGTTATTGTACAACCTCAATTATCTCTGCAAGGCTCTTCATAATGCAGGGGTTACAAGATATCTTGAGACATCAGGTTCATCAGGATTTAGTGGTGAATGGGAATGGATATGCCTTTCCCCGAAGAAAGATGCACCTCCATTGGCTGGGATCTTTGCAAAAGCCAATGAATTAAAAGTCATCATAGAAGATATGCGGGATTTTGATTGGGCTGAGGAAAATGCAAGGAAGGTGTCTCCTTCCTGTATCCTTTATCTTCAGTCGGAATGGAGTAGACGGCATATTGCTATTCCTGAAATTGTAGAGTACATAAAGGCACATCCAAAGTGGAAGATCTCATTGCAGGCACATAAGTATATGAGGATTCCATAAAAACGTTTCTCCAATTCGTAATCATGAGAAGTAAAACAATCAGTTTCCTGACCCTCGTACTCTTCTTTTTTTGTATGATGCCTCCTGGTCGTTCTCAGACATCACCTCTTTCTACCAGATCAAAAAAAGCGGCAGCCTTTTTCACGGAAGCCATCAATTATTACGATCAAAAAGATTATGATAAAGCCATCCGCATTCTGGACAGGGCTATTCATGAGGATTCAGTTTTTGTTGAGGCCTTTATTCTGAAAGGTGATATCATTTCTGAACAGCAGGATCCAAGAGGAGCCATTGTTCAATATAAAAAAGGGATCAAGGCCAATCCTGATTTTTCACCGACACTCTATTATATTTTGGCCAATGTTGAATTGATGACAGGCCTTTATACTGATGCCCGTGCTGATTATGAGAAATTTCTCAGTTATCCCGGTCAGGCAAAAGATAAACAGGACAAAGCAAACAGAAATATCAAATCCTGTGATTTTGGGATCAATTCTATGGCTCATCCGGTTCCGTTTAAACCAGTCAATCTGGGAGATAGCATTAATTCGAAATATGATGATTATATGAATGCGGTGACGGCAGATGAGCAGGAATTGTTTCTTACCCGTAAACTTCCCCGGGCACATCATGCTGCCACTGAATCGACGGAATTTAATGAAGACTTTTATAAGGCAAAGAAGGTTGACAGCGTTTGGAGGAAAGCCGTAAATATGGGGTCTCCAGTGAATACGGAAGAAAATGAAGGAGCGTTATGTATTTCTCCTGATGGGAAATACATCTTTTTTGCAGCCTGCGATCGTCCGGATGGTTATGGCAGTTGTGATCTTTATTGGTCAAAGAAGACAGGCGATTCGTGGGGAACTCCTGAAAATATGGGACCTGTGGTAAATTCGAGCGCATGGGATTCTCAGCCCTCTTTTTCTTCCGATGGGAAGACACTTTATTTTGCAAGCAGCCGTGAAGGCGGAAAGGGCCGTTCAGATATCTGGAAAACGGAGCTCAAACCTGATGGTTCATGGACCGCTCCGGTAAACCTGGGAGATTCAATAAATACGAAGGCTGAAGAAATGGCACCATTTATTCACCCGGATAACCATACTCTATATTTCGCCTCGAGAGGGCATCAGGGAATGGGTGGGTTTGATTTATTTGTTTCAAGGATGGATGCCGACGGTAATTGGTCTTCGCCGGTGGATCTGGCTTATCCAATAAACACCTATGCAGATGAAATCAATCTTGTGGTGAATGCCAAAGGAGATGTTGCTTATATATCCAGTGATAAATTAGGTGGGAAGGGAGGGATGGACATCTATTCATTCAAATTATATAAAGAAGCACAGCCGATCATGGTCACCTATTTTAAAGGTGTGGTTTTTGACAAGGAAACGAAGAACCGCTTGTCAGCCAGATTTGAACTTATCGACTTGGCAACGGGGAAAACGGTTTCCCGTTCCACTTCAGATCCGGTTACGGGTGAGTTTCTTCTCTCTTTGCCTACTGAAAAGAACTATGGGCTGAATGTCTCTAAACCCGGATATTTGTTTTATTCTGACCATTTTGAATTAACAGGAGAACATTCAAGTTCAAAACCTTTCATTTATAATGTCCCCTTGCAACAAATCCAGGTAGGAGAGACAGTAATCCTAAAAAATATCTTTTTTGATACAGATAAATTTAATTTAAAGGATGAATCAAAGAATGAATTAGAGAGGTTGGTCCAGCTGTTAAAAAATAACCCAAAGATCCATATTGAAATCAGCGGGCATACTGACAACCATGGTTCCCCTGATCACAATCTTGTACTTTCCAGGAACAGGGCGCAGGCGGTTTTTGATTACCTCATTGCAAACGGGATTGCAAAGGAGCGGCTGAGTTATGCCGGGTTCGGAATGACACGTCCTATCGATACCAATGATAGTGAAGAAGGGCGTGCAAAAAACCGGAGAACGGAGTTCAAAGTCGTGTCGAATTAGTCAGTGTTTGGATGGCTTGTGCTTTCTGACTATATAAGTCATTAAAGGTGAATCAACTTTTATTTGTTTCTCTGTTTCTTAATCAGTACCTTTGCACCCCTAAATTTCGAGGAAACTAACGAGAATGATAAACATAACACTACCCGATAATTCTGTAAGGCAATATTCTGAAGGTACAACCGGGATGGAAATAGCCAGGAGCATCAGTGAAGGACTTGCACGCAATGTGCTTTCCATCATGGTGAACGATGAGGTATGGGATGCAACACGTCCCATCAGGATTGATGCAAAAGTAAAGTTGCTTACATGGAATGATGAGGAAGGAAAGGGGACTTTCTGGCATTCTTCAGCTCATTTGATGGCTGAAGCGGTTGAAATACTTTATCCGGGGGCAAAATTTGGCATCGGACCTCATATAGAGAACGGATTCTATTATGATATAGATTTTGGAGACAAGGCTATTTCTTCTGAGGATTTCCCAAAGATTGAGGCAAAAATGCTGGAACTGGCCAAAGAAAACCAGGCATTTGTGAGGAAAGAAGTCGCGAAGGCTGATGCACTGGACTTTTTTACACGCAAGAATGATGATTACAAGCTTGAACTCCTTCAGGATCTCGAGGACGGTCACATCACATTCTATGAATCAGGCCATTTTACTGATCTTTGCCGTGGTCCGCATTTGCCGGATACTTCAATGATCAAAGCCGTTAAATTGTTAAATACAGCAGGAGCTTACTGGAGGGGTGATGAGACACGTCATCAATTGACACGAATTTATGGCATTACCTTTCCCAAGCAAAAAGAGCTGACTGAATATCTTACCCTTCTCGAAGAAGCAAAGAAACGCGACCATCGGAAGATAGGGAAGGAGATGGAACTCTTTACATTCTCACAAAAGGTCGGACTGGGACTACCCTTGTGGCTTCCAAAAGGTGCATTGCTTCGGGAACGCCTGGAAATGTTTCTGAAGAAAGTCCAGAAAAAAGCTGGTTATCAACAAGTGATCTGTCCCCATATTGGAAATGTTGAGTTGTACAAAACATCAGGACATTACCAGAAGTACGGTGAAAGTTCATTTCGTCCAATAACTACTCCTGTTCCGGGAGAGGAGTTTTTTCTTAAACCAATGAATTGCCCGCATCACTGCGAGATCTACACTTCGAAACCAAGATCGTACAAAGAACTGCCGGTCAGGATTGCTGAATTTGGAACGGTATATCGTTATGAGCAGAGTGGTGAGTTACATGGACTGACGCGTGTGCGGGGATTTACCCAGGATGACGCTCACATATTTTGTACTCCCGAGCAGGTGAAAGATGAGTTTAAAGGGGTTATCGATATAGTGATGCTGATCTTTAAGGCACTGGATTTTAAAGATTTCATTACTCAGATTTCTTTCCGCGATAAAAACAATAAAGAGAAATATATAGGGAGCGATGAGAACTGGGAAAAGGCTGAAAAGGCAATCCTGGAAGTGGCTCAAGAACGTAATCTAAACTATGTGATCGTCCCTGGTGAAGCAGCTTTCTATGGCCCAAAGATGGATTTTATGGTAAAGGATGCGTTGGGGAGAAAATGGCAATTGGGCACCATACAGGTTGATTATAATCTCCCCGACAGGTTTGAACTTGAATATATAGGTAGTGATAATCAGAAGCACCGCCCGGTTATGATTCACCGTGCACCATTCGGTTCAATGGAACGGTTTGTCGCTGTTTTGATTGAGCATACTGCAGGACAGTTTCCGCTCTGGCTCACTCCTGATCAAGCTATCATCCTGCCAATCAGTGAAAAATATCAGAATTACGCGGAAAAAGTTTTGCAATTCCTGAATAATTCCGATATTCGCGCCCAAATTGACGACAGGAACGAGAAGACGGGCAAGAAGATCAGGGATGCCGAATTAGCAAAGATCCCATTTATGCTGGTTGTAGGAGAAAGAGAGGAACTTGAAGGTACTGTTTCTGTGAGAAAACATAGTCATGGTGACCTTGGTCCTCAAAAACTTGAAGATTTCGCAAAGTTTATTCAGGAAGAGGTAAAGACCGAATTAGGCGACATCAATTAAAAGATTACTAAACTTATAACTCATGATTCATAATTTATAATTAACCAATAGGAGGATAACCCATAGCACTTCCGTTTAACAGCAACTTTAACAGGGGAGGACGCCGGCCTTTTGTAAAAAAGGAAGACCCTCACAAGATCAATGAAAATATTAAGGCCACCGTTGTCCGGGTGGTTGGTGAAAATGTGGAACCGGGAATTTACAACCTTCGTGAAGCATTGGTCATGGCAGAGACAAGGGGACTGGACCTGGTGGAGATTTCACCTACAGCAAATCCGCCTGTTTGCAGGGTGATCGATTACAAAAAGTTCCTTTATGAACTGAAGAGGAAACAAAAAGAGATGAAGGCGAAGACCGCTAAAATCATTGTTAAAGAGATACGTCTTGGCCCTAATACTGATGATCATGATTTCAACTTTAAGCTGAATCATTGTATCAAATTTTTGAAAGATGGAGCGAAAGTAAAAGTGGATGTGTTCTTTAAAGGACGGTCTATCATATATAAGGAGCAGGGTGAATTAATCTTATTGAAATTTGCCCAATCTATAGTGGATTATGGAAAAATAGAACAACTGCCACGTTTGGAAGGTAAAAGAATGATCATGATCATTGCACCTAAAAAGTGAGGACGGAGAGCAGAGGACGGAAATTGATATTGTTTTTAATACTTAACACTTAAAACTAAATACTTAACACTTTAAATTGATAATTAAATGCCAAAAATGAAATCGAAATCCGGCGCCAAGAAAAGATTTGACGTAACGGGCACCGGTAGGATTAAACGGAAGCATGCTTTCAAAAGCCACATCCTGACTAAAAAATCAACCAAGAGGAAACGTAATTTGACATATTCCGCGCTGGTAGATAAAGCAGATGAAGCCAATGTAAAAGAAATGATTCAACGTTAATTTAATGATTGTTTAACTTACCCCAGCTTTAAGGACCCATGATGGGACGCTCAGGTAAAAAAATGTAACCATGCCAAGATCAGTAAATGCAGTAGCTTCAAGAGCAAGAAGAAAGCGGCTGCTCAAACAGACAAAAGGACAATTCGGTCGCAGGAAAAATGTCCTGACCGTTGCCAAAAATTCCCTTGAGAAGGGGTTAACTTACGCATACCGCGACCGCAGAACAAAGAAAAGAAACTTCCGTGGATTATGGATCACCCGTATCAATGCGGGTGTTCGTGAACACGGGATGTCTTATTCGGTTTTTATGGGAAAATTGCTTGAGAAGAACATCGCTCTCAACCGTAAAACCCTGGCCGACCTTGCAATGAACCATCCGGAAGCTTTTAAAGCTGTTGTTGATTGCTTGAAGGGATAGTCTCCTCTCCTAAAGGTATTTATTATATAATTTGTAACAGTTTTTGTGTTACCTTATATTACTATGCCTTTAACCTTCGTTCTTATCGTGGTTATTTTTTTTATTAAGCTGAAAAAATTATATTTGCAAAAAAATAAAAAACAGCTGTATGAAAAAACTTTATCCTGCCTTACTGGCTATTTTATTACTTGCAAGTTTCCCTTCCCTGGCCCAAAAAGGTCTATACATTGGTGTTGCCGGAACCGGTCAATCTACATGGATAACCAACCAGGAAAATTATGGTCTTAAACCATTGGATTATGTCTCTACCTTTGGCGCAGGTGTTAACCTCAACCTGGGTTATGATTTAACCAATCATATAGGATTAAAGATCGAGATCGGATATGATCAAATAGGACAGAAATATAGTAAAACAAGAAGCGATTCGGTTTTCTCCCGCAATGTCAAATTGAACTATCTTTCGATCCCGGTAATGTTTAAATATAGAACCGGCGGAGCTATTGCAAAATTTTATTTTGCCATCGGCCCACAATTCAATATGTTGTTGTCGGCTAACCAAACCTACCAGATGAATGGTACTACGTTCACAGATACACTTAAGACAATTTCAGGAACAAAGTTTGCAGTAGGACAAGGGAGCATTAAAGAAAGATTTGCATCAACGGATATTTTTGCAAGGATGGATCTTGGCGTAGAAATTACTCTTGTTAAACATCTTATGATTGACATTGGGATTAAAATGGGATATGGACTTATGGATATCAATGCAACGGACTATCGGCTTAAAGATAATGATGGAAACTATAATGCTTCACACCCAATTTTCGGAGGCCTTACGCTTGGATTAAATTACCGTTTGTAGTATTCTGCAAAATTATTGATAGAAAAAAGGTGGCTTTTGCTGTCTTTTTTTATGTAATAAAAAAAGACAGCAAGCTTTACGTAAAACAAATTATTTTTGCCTAAAATGTTCCCTGCTTGATATAGTTCTTAAAGAATTGAAGGAATTGTTCTGTAATTAATCGCTTGGCAATAATCTCCTTCCGGTTATTCAGGATATAGATTACTGGTGTCGTACTGACATCAAATTGTTCATGATAATTGCCTGTCAGCGTTCGTGGTCCGTCAACATTGATCCAGTCCATTTTCTTCTTCTTTATTGCTGATTTCCATTTAACCAAGGAAGAATCGGAACAGACTGCGAAAATTTTAAGACCTAAAGAATCTTTTTCTTTATCATAAAAATCTTTCAATTTAGGAATTTCCTGTTCACAGTGACCACAATCAGGATCCCAAAAGAAAAGGATAAGGAAATTGGATTTAATAGCATACATTGAAACTGGTTGGTTATTTGTGTCGAGCATGATCATATTTGGTGCAACCTGGCCTATCAAAATGGGCCTGATCCTGTTGGCCTTTTTAATAAGGTTCTCTACAACTGACTGCCTTTCCCATGTTGCCTGATGAGTTAAATAATAAGTATCGACCACATGAACAAAAACCCGGTCGAAACCCATAATCTCTGAACTTTCAGAATGATAAGTAGCGTACCATACAAGGTATTTGAACATTTCCTTGTTTGGTCTGGCTTTTTCGATAAGGCGGTCGTATTCTTTTATTATTGTATCCGGAGACTGGTAAAGAACATTGTCGAAATACTTCTTGAGCTTATTATCGAAAACAGGCGCTCTCAGCAAGCGGTCGTCGGTGAAATCTGTACCATCCCAGAAGTGTGTTTTAATATACTTGTATCCAAAAGTCGAATCTTTTCTGCCATTTGGTAAAACAGGAATTTCAGGAACTTCCGGCTCCCGCATTGCGTTGATAAAGAAAGCAACGAAAGAGGATGGATGCTTTTCAGCAAGATCCAATTTGAATCTGATTATTTCCTTGTTTATTTTTTCAGTCTTATCAGCAATCAGTCTGATAGAATCTTTGCTGGTCTTTCCCCGAACAATCAGTTTTTGAAGAGCCTGGATCTCTGCAAAATGAGTTTTATTGTATTTGAGGTAATCATAGAAAAGAGTATTCTCAGGAGAGTCAGTGATTACCATTTTTCCCGAAAGATCTTTCTTTTCGGTTTCCATGCTGAATCTTTTATCATTGTTTATGATAAACTCAAAATAGTTTTTATCGTTTATCACCACAAGATATATTCCTTTTGGGTAATCAGCATTGGCTTTAAATGTACACCTCCCGTTTGCGTCGACTTTTATGGTATCTTTAACATAGGTTCCACTACCATAATAGGTTGCAATCAGACATGTGGTATCTTTAATTCCTTTTATCTGAAATTTGACAACATATCCGTCATTTGCAGCCTTCATCTGCGCAGAGATTGCTATTAGCCCTATAAGCAGTAAAAAAAGATTCTTTTTCAAATTCCAAGATTTAAGATTGTTGATGTTCATTGCGTAGAAGATCATTGATGGTTTTTACCGGGTTAAATGTAATCAGTGGAACCTCCACAAATATTGTGATCCACTTTGCCATTGACCCATTCCAAAGACCGGGTAATTCCTGTGCTTTCAGTGTTCGGCCTCCACTGGATTTCAGAGAGATAAATCCTGTTGATTCATCGACAAACTCCTTAAGGTTAAACGGGGTTCCTTTATAATCTATTGTGCTGCATACCAAGTCAACCGGGTTAAAATGAGTAGCGGCATTGAATATGCATTTCTGTTTTTCGTCTTGCATGTTGACCTGAGAAGATTCTACAATCTGTAATGATGCCTGGCCATTCTGATCAGCGACCCAGAATGGTCCCCCTCCCGGTTCTCCTGCATTCCTGACCATGCCACAGACACGTATCGGCCGGTTAAGTTGACTGAAAAGAGTGGAGCGTTTTATTTCAAAAGTTAGTTTTTCAAATCCTTCAGGAAGTGGCATCAATTTCTGAGTTATAACAAACTCAGCCATATTTTTTATTTCTTCAGGACTAATATTCTCTGATTCTGCCTTCTTTAAGAATTCAAATATTTTACCACGAATATATAAAAGGTATCCCCCAATCAGTTTCTTATATTGAATAGTGGTGGGTTTTAAGCTATCCGGAACAATATTGTCGATGTTTTTAATAAATATAACATCTGCATCCAGGTCATTCAGATTTGCAAGTAGAGCTCCATGACCAGCAGGACGAAAAAGAAGCGTTCCATCTTGGTTTCGGAAGGGTTGATTTTCTTCATCGACAGCAATGGTGTCCGTGGATAATTTTTGGGTTGAATGAGTGATATCCAGTCTCGTGTTAAACAGGGTTTCATATTTATTCCGGATTGCTGAGATTTTCTCCTCAAATTTAATGATGTGCTCAGGAGAAATAGTGAAATGAATTCTCGAAACCCCTTCCTTGCCTTTTGCATAATGTGCAGCTTCAACCAAGTGTTCCTCTAAAGCCGTTCGTGGCCCATTCTCATAATTATGAAATGCAAGCAATGCTTTAGGAAGATTGGCATAATTTAAACCGGATTCATCAAGCAGATGTTCGAGAATGAGAGAGAAATTTTTTTCAACCAATGCTTTTTCAATTTTTTTTCCTTCAATTTCCATGGATTCCTTAAGATCTTGATAACAGGCAAACCGTTCAATACTCTGAAAGAAGTTATGGACGGAATTGAACCCGGTATCCGAAAAAGAATCAAAAGGTTTTCTTTTATCAGTCATCAACGACTCTTTAAATTCAAAGAGGTGCTTGAACATTCTGCTGGCGGCCCCCGATGCGGGAACAAATTTAATAATATGATGTGATGGGGATCGATCCTCAAAAAAGTGGATGAATTCATCCTTTTTCTCGTCACAGAAGATGATGATGCCGTCACCTGGTATTGCAGGCCGTATAAGACGTACAAAAGGAAATCCCTGACGAAAATGCTCCAATTGGTTTTCAAGGGCTTTCAAGGAGATCCCTTTTTTTTCGATCTGATTAAGGTCCGTCTGTTTCAACATACTGCAAATAATTAATAACTTTGGCAAAATTATCTTAAAATATGAAAACAATACTCACTACAGCATTATTTTTACTTGTGATAGTTGGTTTTTCGAAACAGGTACCACAGAAATATTTCGTAGCCTTCACGGATAAAAATGGAACTCCATATACCATCACTGATCCACAGGCCTTTCTCACACAAAGAGCGATTGACCGAAGGACTGCACTGGGAATTCCAATAATTGAGGAAGACTTACCTGTAAATCCAGCGTATGTCAATGCGGTTGCCGCACTGGCAACTCAGGTTATAACGCGCTGTAAATGGTTCAATGGCATCACCATCCTGGTCAACGATTCTTCATCATTATTGCCATCAATAAGGGCACTTGCATTTGTAAAAAGTGTTACAAGGGTAACTACTTATGATTCCACTACATCTTCATTAGGTGTCAGAAAATTTCGTTTAGAGGAAGAACTAAGTAGATCTGGAGGAAACCATCAATCAGAGGTACCTGGTTCAATTCAGAATTATAATTATGGCCCTTCACATGGTCAAATCCATCTATTGAATGGAGATGCTCTCCACAACCTGGGGTACAGGGGACAGGGGAAAGTTATCGCAGTGTTGGATGCAGGATTTCAAAATGTTGATGTAACACCAGCATTTGACAGTCTGAGGGCAAATCACCAGATCCTTGGTACGCGCGATTTTGTTACTCCAGACAGTAATGTTTACCATGAATATTATCATGGCGGTATGGTTCTTTCTACAATGGGTGGAAATATTCCTGGGCACTTGATAGGTACCGCTCCTAAAGCATGTTACTGGCTCATTCGTACAGAAGATGCATACACTGAAAATATCATTGAAGAATACAATTGGGTTGTTGGTGCAGAAATGGCAGATAGTGTTGGTGCTGATGTAATTAATTCTTCACTGGGATATACACAATTTGATCACGGCTGGATGAATCATACCTGTGCAGACATGAATGGCTATACTAATCCTTCTACCAGAGGAGCAAATATAGCAGCCAGCAAGGGGATCGCTCTGAGTATAAGTGCAGGGAATGAAGGTGGATCTTCATGGACATGCATAAGTTCACCTTCTGATGCCTTAGAGGCTTTAAGTATCGGCGCAGTTGATTCTTTGGGTAATTATGCTTATTTTAGTTCTTATGGGATTGTCAATGGAGACTTTGTAAAGCCAAACATTGCCTCTGATGGGTGGAATGCCTATGTAGCTGGTCCTGACAGTGCATTGCTTTATGGTAGCGGTACTTCTTTTGCTTCTCCAATTAACGCTGGATTAATGGCTTGTTTGTTACAAGCTAAACCAACCCTAAGCCCGCAACAACTGTATCTTGCAATTGAGAAAAGTGCCAGTCATTATTCTCATCCGGATACATTACTGGGATATGGAATTCCCGATTATAGTAAAGCGCTAGAGTTTGCACTTGTAAACAAGATTGGTAAAGTCAATTTTAGTGTTTACCCGAATCCATTCAAAGATTCCTTTACCATTTCCGTTGAATCCAATATCACTGGTAATTTTGAGATTAGTCTTGTCTCAATTACTGGCGATATTCTAATGAAAACTAACAGGATGATTGGTGCAGGAGGAGGGAATGCCATCCAGTTAAACAACTTAAATAACCTTGTTCCTGGTCTATACATACTTAAAATCTCATCAGGAAGTAATACAGAGTATTTGCGACTAGTTAAAATTGAAAAGTAGAACATTCTGATTATCCTGAGATCACTTCCGGAAATTGAAAGCTGCCAGAAAGAAAATGATTCCTATTTTCTGGCAGCCAAAAATTTGTAGTAAACCTGACTTGTTTACTCCTGTAACACACTTGTAAACATTGGTGACATACGTAAACTTAATTCAGTTGTTTATTCTTGTGAATCATTTTGATCAATTCTATTCCAGCAGTTCAATAGAAGATTTTGTCACTTATCACGCGTCACGCATCACGATTTGTCACGTGTCACGATTTATTATGCGTCACGATACTTTCTACTACCCCACTTTCATATTTTCCTC
>Ga0364866_10788_pt1 | contig 15069 bp, 5 predicted proteins | sample ExccelAu500001D3_3_FD_206913 | JGI IMG/M metagenome (GOLD analysis project Ga0364866, IMG submission 206913) | Enriched cells from Trout Bog Lake Hypolimnion, Wisconsin, USA - BchlTB.Aug13.5000.01.D3 | ecosystem: Environmental > Aquatic > Freshwater > Lake > Hypolimnion/Profundal zone | place: USA... | reverse complement strand
GAAAACATTTGAACAATTAAAGAGCGCGCATATAGCTGATTATCAAAAGTTTTTTAATCGTGTTCAGTTGAAGTTGGGCAACGATTCAACCATCAATTTGCCAACTGATGAACGTCTGAAACGCTATGCCACGGGGAAAAGCGATAAACGTCTGGAGGAGCTTTATTTCAATTTTGGACGCTATCTGTTGATTAGCTGTTCGCGGACAGCGGGAGTTCCGGCAAACTTGCAGGGGCTTTGGAGCTATCAGGTACGTCCACCGTGGAATTCAAATTACACCATCAACATCAATTTACAGGAGAATTATTGGCCTGCCGAAATTACCAATCTTTCCGATTTGTATTTTCCGCTGATTGGACTCATCGAAAACATCGCCAAAACCGGAACAACAAACGCGCGAAATTTCTACAACTGTGACGGTTGGATGGCGGCTCACAATTCCGACATTTGGGCTATGAGTAATCCCGTGGGTGATGGCAAAGGCAATCCGCAATGGTCAAATTTCACCATGGGCGGTGCGTGGCTCAGCATGCATTTATGGGAACATTTTGCCTTTACACAAGATCCGGTTTATCTTCGCAAAACAGGATATCCTTTGCTGAAAGGTGCAGCACAGTTTTGTCTCGGTTTTATGGTTCCCGATAAAAATGGAAAACTTATCACTTCGCCGGCAACCTCTCCTGAAAACAAATTTCAGATGCCTGATGGGTTTAATGGAGCTACGCTTTACGGTGGTGCGGCCGATTTGGCGATTATTCGTGAATGTTTTATCCGAACGATCAAGGCTGCAAGAGTTTTGAAAACCGATGAAGAGTTTGCAACATCCTTACAAACGGCACTAGATAAAATGTATCCATATCAAATTGGTGCTGCCGGAAATCTTCAGGAATGGTATTACGATTGGAAAGATCCGGAACCCAAACATCGTCATCAGTCGCACTTGATAGGACTATTCCCCGGACAACATATTTCTGTTGAGAAAACTCCCGAACTGGCAGCGGCTTGCAAGCGAACTTTAGAAATAAAAGGCGACGAAACCACCGGCTGGAGCAAAGGCTGGCGTATTAACCTGTGGGCAAGGTTACTGGACGGCAATCATGCCTATAAAATGTACCGTGAATTATTGAAATACAAAGAACCTGATGGCGTGATAATAAACTATGCTGGTGGTGGCGGAACCTATCCGAACCTGCTTGATGCGCATCCGCCGTTTCAGATTGACGGAAATTTTGGTGGCACGGCTGCTGTGGCTGAAATGCTTTTGCAGTCGGATGATGAAGGAATTCATTTGTTGCCGGCTCTACCCGATGCATGGAAAGAAGGTTCGGTTACCGGGTTGAAAGCGCGTGGAGGTTTTACGGTTGATATAAAGTGGCAAAATGGAAAAGTGACTGATTATCAGATTCTGTCTGAAAAACCGAAAAAAGTAATTCTTTTTATAAATGGAGAAAAAAAACAAATTAATTCAATATGTCTAAAACATTAATTATTATCAGTTTACTTGTGTTTTTAAGTTTGTCAGTTGATTCACAAAACGTAAATTTTAAAAGCTTTGCCAACGATGAATTGCCTTTAACAGACCCACGTTTAAGCGAAACGCCCACCCGAACAGCAACGGTGGAAGAAGTGCTGAACGGTACGTTAAAGTGGAGTAATCCGTACAAAGAAGTTTTGAAATACGATACCAACGGTTTTGACTTTACCCGTTTAGGAAAAACACCCGCTACTGGCATTCATCCACGCATTTTCACTTCACCGGCTGAATTTCCTCAAGCACGAAAACGCCTTGAAACTACACAACTTGGTAAAATGATTGTGCCGCTAGCCAATAAGCAGAACAAAGAAATGCGTGACGGGAAAGGTAAATTCGGTAAAGTGTATGCACAACTTTTACAAGGAGAAATCAATGCCGAAGATACCAAAAAATATTCGTCTGATTTTGTGAATCAACTGACTGTGCAGGCTTATTTAGCACAACTTTACAACGATAAGGTTGTGTTTCAAGAAAGCGCCTTGGTAGCTGGAAATTTTATCCGCAGTTATGACAAGTATCTTGATGGTTTGGAAGTAGTAATTGGCGAAGAACATGAAATAAAACAAGCCTTATTTTGGGGTGGATATTTACCCCGATTGTATGATTTTACAGCTGCCGGTTTGAAGAAATCAGACAGGGAAGTGTACCTCCATATGGTGAATAAAAACCTGAAAGAAAAGTATTTGCACGGAACGGATCTTCCTCCGCACTGGCAGCGTTGGAATCACATGGCCATGTCGCTCTGTTTTCCTCTGACTTTATATTCGGTGGAAAACGAAATTCCCGTGGATAAGCGATTGCTGGACCGATCGCGCGATTTAGCTGAAAACTATTTCACCTACCAGTTTTCGCCCGAGGGCATGAGTACCGAAGGCATGCTTTATACTATGGGTCAGGCTGAATCCTACAACGGATTTCTGGCAGCGATGGCGCGTAGGGGGGATAAAAATTTCTTTGCTCATCCGCATTTCAGGAAATTTGTCGATTGGGCTATCTATACGCTTTCGGTCAATCCTGAAGGCCTGTGGTTTACTTCAGGCGATACCGGTTCACGCACCCAGTTGCCGTGGACGATTATGCTGGTTTACAAATATTTCTTTCCAAAAGATGCCAAGGTGGATTATGTTTACGCCAACACCTTGTCTAAGTCTATCAACAAAGTGCCGGATGTGATAGCCTATGTTTTTGCTACCGATCCCGATAAAACCAAAGAAGCCTATGCCGGTGTTCCACCGGTGGAAATGCCGTTGACTTACAGGGTACCTTCGCGTGGGGGATTTATTGCCCGTACCGTTTGGGGAAAACAAGCTGTTAAGTTCGGTCTGGAAGGACGGCAGGACACTTACTTTATTTCGCACGACCACAGCGACCGTGGTTCATTCACCCTTTCGGGAGGTGGACGTGAATGGGTGGTGGATGGTTTCCGCAGCACCCAAACGCAATATCACTCAGCCATTACCATTGACGGACGCGGTCAGGGATATTTTGCTACTCCGGCTACGTGGATGGATTATGCTGATAGTAATGCTGCTACTTTTGGGGTTATTGACTACAAGTATTGTTACGACTGGATGTGGCTGAAAAGTCCGGTGGCGGATATTATGCTGGGCAAAGAAGTTTCTCCTCGTTGGAAAACAGGTGTTTATGCCGAAACAGCTGCTAACCTGGCAAAGTATTATCCCTGTGAGAAGCCCGAACGTGACCCACTTCGGAAAGTGGCTGAAATGTACAGTGGAAATTTGCAAACAAATCCGCTTTACTGGAGCGAAGACAGCTGGCCCATGCGTTTGAAAAACTATCCGGTAGAATATGCATTCCGCACCGCCGGGTTGGTGAAAGGCAAGCATAGTTATGCCCTGATTATTGATGATTTGAAAAAAGACAATCAGGAACGCCTTTACGAATGGAATTTGCCTATGCCAATGGATGTGGAAATGGTTAAAATAAAACAACTGGCAGAAGTAGAAATGCAAACTTCGTATCTGAATCTGGGCTTCAATAAAATCTCAGGACTGCGAAAGGCCGGTGATTATGATATTATTCTGGGTGACAAACGCATGCGCCGTGATAATAAACCAGTTGATAATACTGCCGGTGGTGAATGGAATGCCGGTCGGTTTTTACCATCCAAAGGCGATCCCCAGTTGTTAGTCAGAGTGCTGGATAAAGCCCTTGCACCCCGTCCTAACCTGGAACCAAATCCACGGTTGGAAGTGCTGGAAAACATTAAAACTGAAGATATGCATCAGTTTTACCTTCGCACCATGGGTCCCATAAAACGACTGGTAATTCCGTCTCGCGGAAACGTCTCGAACTTCAAAGTACTGCTTTTCCCTTATTTGCAAGGAGAAGAACAACCCGTAACCGAATGGAACACCGACCGCACCCAACTCACCGTAAGCTGGAGCGACCAAGAAGATGAATTCAGCTTCAAAACCGGAAACGACAAACGCACACATGTAAAGCTGGTGCGGGATGGACAAGTGATTTTTGAGTTGTAAGAAGATTTCCCCGCTACCGCGCTATTTTATCGCGTGGGAAGTAGGAAGAATTATTGTTGGAATAGACTGATTTGCCGCACGAAGAATTCGTGCGGCAGCGGAGGAATAAAACACTATGGTGTTAGGCGGCATAGCAAAAAAACACCAACTTGTAAGTAACATTACAAATAAAATGAAAGAATATAAATACTACAAAATTAATTTTAATGAAAACTATGCGAAGAAAATGTATGTCAACAATTATTGGATTAATTCTGATTGCGATTATTGGTTGTAATGAAGCAATGAATAGTACCCCTGTACTGACAACAGTTAAAGTGACAGGAATTACAGAAACTACAGCCGAATGCGAATATAATATTAAATCAGATGGAGGAGCATCTATTACATCATGTGGAGTATGTTGGAGTACAAACCAGTTACCCACAGTTAAGGACAACAAAACAAATGTGAATAATAGAACCGGAGATTTCACTAGTTCCTTAACCGGATTAATAGCCAATACTACTTATTTTATTAGAGCTTATGCAACCAATAAATTTGGAATCACATATGGAAACCAAATATCTTTTTCAACATTAGTAGCTAATCGGATTGTTGACATTGATGGTAATGTATATGATACAATAGCGATAGGCACACAAATATGGATGAAAGAGAATCTGAAAGTGACTCATTACAGAACTGGAGATCTAATACCTTTGGTAACTGATAACAATACATGGTGGAATCTCACAACTGGAGCATATTGCAATTATAATAATGATACAGGAAATGCAAATATTTATGGTAGGTTGTATAATAACTATGCCGTTACTGACAATCGGAACATATGCCCTGTGGGATGGCATATCCCTACAGATAATGATTGGTCAACACTTGAGTTGTATCTTGGTGGTAATAGTTTAGCTGGTGGCAAAATGAAAGGAACGAGTTTTTGGAGTAGTCCTAATACTGGAGCTGATAATAGTAGTGGATTTAATGCGCTTCCTGGTGGATTTAGGGATGGTAATGGTTTTGGTGTGTTTAGTGCGTTTAGTTATAGCGGCTATTATTGGTCATCGACTATTAACAATACAACAACAGCATGGTTTCGTTCAATGTTTTATAAAGATTCAAACCTTAAAAGGGATAATAACAGAAAAGCATTAGGATTTTCAGTCCGATGCATAAAAGACTAAAAAGTTGAAATTAACACACCCCTCGCTGCCGCACGATTGCATCGTGTGGCAGGTAAGTTGACAAGAAAACAATAAATAAAAGAAAATGCCGGAAAAAATGGTTTATTGGATTTTTTGCTGATTCATTTGTTGCCACACGATGCAATCGTGTGGCAGCGTGGGCACTCACTGTGAATGGTGCATGGGGATATCGCGATTTGCCGGCTAAATAAACAGGATGGAGTTACCTTTTCTCCAATCACGACCCTCCTCTCTTCTAAATAGCATGATACTCCGTTGTTACACCTGAGATGTTTCATAGATGTATCAACGATGTATCATAGATAATGGGAAGATCATGAGAGGAAGACAAAGGATACCTGAGGGGTAAATGTAAATTATTATGATTATTTTTTTGCAACACTGGGACACTTTGCAGATAATCTATAAACTCAAACAGAGAATCGGTGTTTTAGGTTTATGTCAAGCCGAAAGGTTGCATATTCACAGCTTTAACCTTTTGAGAAATGTATATTAGCTGAATTTCAATACCCACCTAAAACATTATAGAGCCAATGATTTTATCCTGATATTTTTCTAAAACCTGATCAAAAACTGTCAGGTTTTTTATTTAGTGTTTGTAAGGAAACTCATAAATTGCAGATAATCAATTTTATAGACAAAGATGAAACGTTCAAAAAGAAGATGAAATAATCTTAAAAGATTTGGTTGTTATTTGTCAAATTATTAAATTTGAGGTGATTAATAAATTTAGCACCATTGAGGTATCTCTATTTCGTATCATCATTCAATAAATTATCAGCCATGAGAAAAAGATTCGAACAGCAATTGCGCATAGGTCAGAAGCCGATTTCAGAAATAGTAATCAATACCAAGTACCGTTCAGGGTTCCCTAAGCTAGTTATGGCTTTAAAGTTACTTTTCGTTACCCCTGAGTACAACGAAAAGATATTTAACATATTGGAGGAGAAAATAGTTAAAATGAAGAAAAATACAGGTCGTAAAGGAATGGACTTGTGGGTCTTGTTTGTTTTAGCTCAAACTCGTTTATGCCTGAATACCAGCTATGACGAACTTCATCGCATGGCAAATGAAGATAGAATGTTGCGAGAGATTATGGGTGTTGAATTTGACTTGTATTACAGTAATGAACCTATAGAATTCGAATATCAAAACATACTAGATAATGTATCATTATTAGACGATGACACTGTGAAGGAATTGAATCAGGTCATTGTTGCAATGGGTCACGATGTCTTTAAAAAAAAAGAGGAGGAACCATTGCGCTTAAAGACTGATAGCTTTGTGGTAGAGAGCAATGTGCATTTTCCTACTGATTATAACTTGTTGTGGGATAGTGGAAGAAAGTGTATTGATATTTTAGACAAGTTTATTATGAAATATAAAAACATTTCCGGTTGGCGTAAATTGGCACTATGGTATAGAAGTTTAAAAAATTCAATGCGGGCCTTAGGTCAAGTCGGGAAAGGCGGCGGGAAAGATAAGGAATCCCGATTATTAAAAGCAGCGACGGATTATCTTGCTAAAGCGAACTTATTTTTGGATAAATTAGAGAAACAGAAACAAAATCTACCTCTTAATGATTTACAAGACCTAAATTTACAGATACAGTTAGAATATTATCAATCAATGCTGATAAAACATATTGATTTAGTGGAACGCCGCATAATCAAGGGAGAATCAATTCCACACGAGGAAAAGATATTTTCTATCTTTGAGACTTTTACAGAGTGGATTACAAAAGGCAAACAAAACCCGAGTGTGGAATTGGGAAAAAACTTTCAAGTGACATCCGATCAATTTAATTTGATTATAGATCATAAGGTCATGGAACATGAGGTAGATAAATCTACTGTCATTGCGTTGGCTGACAGATTATTGAGTAAATTCAAAGTTGAGAGTTGGAGTTTTGACAAAGGTTTCTATAGCAAGATAAATAAAGAAATTTTGGGACTTTATATCAACCAGTTAGTGATGCCAAAAAAAGGTAAACTTAACCAAGTAGAAAAAGCGCAAGAGCATGAAAGGAAGTTCAAGAAAATCCGGAACCAGCACAGTGCAATAGAATCAAACATCAATGGTTTGGAACATAGAGGATTGGACAGATGCCCGGATAAAGGTTATGCTCATTTTAAAAGATATTTAGGATTAGGGGTTTGCGCCTATAATCTTCATAGAATAGGAGCCCAACTATTTAAAATTGAAAGAGAAAGAGAGAAGGAAAAAGAAAAAGAACTGAAAATAGCTGCTTAACAAATCCTAAATTCGCTTAACATACATAAATATAAGTACCTGCTTAAAATTAAAATGGAAAAATTATGTCTGTTTATGAACAAATAATGAACAAATAAGAATTCAACTCGTCCTGAAAATCATAATACACAAAATGATATTGTTATATCAGTAATATAATAGTTAAACGCATTAACATTTAAAGAACTATAAAAAAAACAGTGAGTTTTCTTGCTGACACTATTTATGAAACAATACTACCAAAGAATGATACGTTTGTTGGAATTTTTTCATTAAACACTTTGTATTTTTGCATTATACTTTTAAATCATTTATACTTAGTTTTATGTGTCTACGAATATCGTTTAACAGCCGTATTGTCTTTACTTGTTTTCTTACGTTCTTGTTTTCACTTTTTGTCCATGCGCAATGGGAAGGCGACATCAAGAAAATTGGTCAATCACAAACCGGTGGTTTTGATTATCAGTGGAAAAACTTTACATCCACGGAATTAGGTCCTCGGAGCGCAGGATTAACTTTCGATTATAGCGGTGCCCGCGTGTTGAGCCATGCTCCTGCGCCTTATGTACATCCACGTATCTATTTTAATCCGGAAGACACCACTGAAATTAAACAACGACTTCAGAACACTGTAAACGGAAAAGAGGTGATGCATAAACTGCATGCTTATACCACCTTACTGCATTTGGGATATGATGGTACCAAAGGAGGAAAATACAACAAAGCTGCTTCTTATGCCATAAACAGTCAGAATGTGTGCTACATGAGCAATGTCGGGGCTTTTGATGTAAAATGGCAGTACGATAAATTGGTCAATAATGATACCACAGGTTTTGTTCTGAAAAGTATAGGAACACGCTTCAATGCTATGTTGTCCATGGAAGCCATCGAATGTTTTTTTAACAAAGGAAAAATTAATCCCGAAACGGGACTTTCGTACAATGTGCATGCTGCCAATCTGGCCAAAGCGATGACCGTTTGGGCGCGAGTTGCACTAAAATCAGGGACACTTACTCCTGCCAATTATCCTTACATAGGAGGTGCATTCTTTGCTGTAATGTATGATTATAATTATTGGGCAATGACACCAGTTCAACAAGACACTGCCCGAATGGCTTTGGCAAAAATAGTTCCGGCGGCACCCCGTTATGGAGATTTGAATGCCGACCCTTATCGAACAGTGAGTAACTGGTCATCCCTGAATTTCTTTGAAGTGATACCCAATTTTGCCATTGAAGGTGAAACAGGATATAACCCCACACTCACTCATAAATGGATGAAAGTGCTTTACCGTTTTATCACTTACGGCTATTTCGACAGTGGATGCGGTTGGGAAGGAATTGGTAAAAATTATCAGATGGTGGCACAGCTGGTGGCTTCAGCACGTCGGGGATATAGTTTATTGGGACACCCGCATGTAAAAGCTTATCCGAAATACCTGACCCATCAGGTTCAACCCTTTGGATATGGCTTCAATGGTGAGGATATGTGGGGTGGGAGTGGTCCCGACCAAATTTACGGACGGTATAAATTCAACCAGATGGATGCCATCGGCATAAAATATGCCTATCCGAATGATACAGTGGCTGATTTTGTATGGCGAAATTATGCGGCCTATACTTCTAACGGGGTGGAATATCCCGATCAGGCTTACATTCCGGCGATCAATAATGTGAACTGTACCTCTTTTGATCCTGCCACAAGCAACAATCTCTTTGATATGATGGGTGCTCTGGTTCCTTACGTATCCGACTGGTTTAAGATGAACTGGACTGATGAGTGCAAAGTAGCCATGCAAAATACCATTGATTTTGTAGATACTGATCGCGGGCAAATGGTGATGCGCAGTGGTTTTGATCAAAATGCCATGTCAGCCATTTTTTATTGCCGTCAGAATACCGGAGGGCATACCTACCCCGACCGCAACAGTTTTTCATTAAGTGCCAATGGACGAGTTTGGATTCCTTACCGTTGGAGTGGAAGTTATTACGATAGTCATGCTCAAAGTATAGTAATGGTTGATACCATTGCAATTTGTAACAATGGAGGTCAGTTAATCATGCCTCAACCCGGTAAATTACTGAACTGGGATACAAACACTGCTTTACCACAAATTACCGGCGATGCCACTTATGCTTATTCGTGGGAATGGAGTTGGTTGTTAACCGCTACTACCGGTGATAATCCACTCCTTGGGAAAGCCGATCCCGGAAAACAGGCATGGACAAAAGTAACCGAAACACTCAATTCGTTCCGAAAAACTCCTTCAAGTGAAGCTTTTTACAATACTGCTATTTATGACTGGCTATCGTGGAATACAACATCAACTACGGGCACTTATTATGATCGTTTTATTAAGCGTCCCTACAACCCAATGGAAAAAGTGTACCGTACACTTTCCATGATTCGTGGAACGCACAATGCCATGTTGGTTATTGATGATGTAAAGAAAGATACAAAAACACATAAATATCAATGGACCATTCAATTGCCATCTGATGTGGTGCTCGATTCCAAAACTGATAATGGCGATGGAACTTACGATGCCATCCTGAAAGAATCGTCGGGTAACCGCCGGTTACTGGTTCGAATGTTAAATCAAAACGATTATGTAAAGGGAAGTACACCTACTGTTGCAACCGAAACAGTACCTTATACTGCCGGTGATGGGAAAATTTACAGTGTTTACAGACTGTCCTGCACTTCTAATTCAATAGCTCCCGATTTCAAAGTGATGATTTATCCGTTTATACTGGGCGATGCTTTACCCTCAACTACCTGGAATGCCGATAAATCGAAACTGAACGTGGTTTGGAACGATCAAACCACCAGTCTGGCATTTGCGGTTACAAACGGATTGACAAATCTTTCACAGCAAACTGTGCAACAAATTACTTTTCCTGCTATTCCAGTTAAAAATCCGGGAATAGCTGATTTTGATCCCGGAGCAACTACGACTTCCGGATTGGGTATAACTTATACCAGCGACAATCCGGCTGTAGCAACTGTTCTTAATGGTAAAATTCATATTTTGGGAACTGGAACGGCTAATATTACTGCTACACAAACAGGAAATTCAACTTACGGAATGGCGGTGCCGGTAATTAAAACACTTACCGTACAACTAATCAATGCACTTAATAATCTGAATGCTGATGCTATTTTAACCTTATCACCAAATCCGGCAATAGATAAATTACTTATTAATTACAGTGAAACAATCAAATCAGCAACCACGGTTTCAGTTTTTAATTTTCAAGGGGAAAAAATTGTTTCACAGAAGTTAAGTGACATTCAAACTATTATGAATGTAACTAATTTGCCTTCTGGAATTTATTTTATCGAAATTTCCAACGAAAGTAAAACTGTTACAAGAAAATTTATTAAAAGGTAAAAAATTAAGATGAAGATAAACTTTAAAATTATAATTCTTTTGTTACTGCTTGGAACTTGTTTAGGTGTAGGAAATGCTCAAACGCTGAACCTTTTACCACCGATTTCCGAACCTGCCACGAATCCATATGTATCTACAGCGTTTAACGGAGTAAAAGTTGGTGATACCAAATTGTACGGAATTCAGTCTGATCCAAACGAATGTATGACAGCGGCTATGGCTTATTTTCATCCGTCCAGCCCGTACAAGGGACAACAGGCTATTTTAGATCGGCTTGTGATACTCCTGGACAGTACGCTAACCAAGTGGTATGTGGGTAATCCGGTTGATCTGGCTGACTTCCCTTTTGCTCCTGAAGCCACTTACTCGTATTTGGTGATGAAAACTTATGGCCCCGATAAAATTCCGGCTAACAGAAAGGCAATTTGGGAAAGCGGTATCCAGAAAAAAGTATCCTACCTGATAACGAGCAGCCCCGGTGTTTACAGTAAGTACATACTCGGTTCACTGGTTCAGAATATGGATATTAAACGGGCTCTGTCGGTATTTCTCGGAGGATTGTGTATCGGTGATAATACCTCGTCGAATATAGGGAAATCGGCGCTTGAAAATTGTATTTTTAAGAATATTCTTCCCGATGGAGGCACCCATTACGTCAGTTATTCGAATGAAACGATGGGCTATCATGGCATCATTGTAGAACAAACCGCATGGTATTATTTATTTACAGGCTCCAAAGCTGCCAAAGACTATTTGGAATCAATGAAAAGTTACAGCCCGCTCAGCCAAATGCCTAATGGTTACGATGAATTTTCAACAGCCCCTCCCTGGAAATCGCAATATGTAACAAAATTTTTAAATTATTCTTCGTTAATTCTCGGTTACCTCACGGACGATGGCTACAATTATACCATCGGCCAGGGTCAAAACGCTCTCATCTTCAGTTTTATTTATAAATCGGGGATAACTCTCAAACCCCTTCGGGATAATTTTACAGTTTACGACCGCAATACACTCGGTCCCCGATCCCATTACGGATTATGGACTACCGTGGGCTCTACCCGCGACCCGAGCACTCCGCTTCCAGAGAACAACGAAACGCCTGCACCCACTATGTGTGGCATTAGTACCTTTGCCGGAGCTGCCATTACCAGGAATGACGGTTCGCTGGATGCTGCTTTTCATGGAGCAGCACCCATGATTAAATATGCCACAGGCACTGAATCAGATTGGAACAGAGGAACTAAATGGGCTTTTATTACAGGACCAGGTGTTCATAGTTCGGTAAGTAAAGGTTATGAAGTATATGGATTAGCTTCGAATTATAAAGTGTATAAAGCTGATTTTACAAACTATACCGGTTGGAACAGTACTCAACAATGGGTTTACACACCCGAACGTGTTATCGGTATGACCGAGATGTTTAATTCTGCCACTTCAACGGTTTACGGGTTGGCGCAACGGTTGGCATTGGTTTCATACAGGGGCACGTGTAGCCCGGGTGATGGAAAAGCGGCCAAGCTTATTTACATCGACAGTAATACCTGGCAATATGGCAATTTGCGAATAAAAATCCAGGCAAAAGATTATACCGGAACTGTGGATACAACCTATTACGGCATTTACACAACTACCGTTGCTAATCCAAGTGATCGTGGTTCAGTTATGGTGATGATGAATGATGCTCAATCAGGGAACGATGCTTCAGTAACATACCCTGCCGGAACAAAACATTTTGCCTTTTTTGAAGTAACGTATACCGACAAGAGTTTTAGCACCAATGCTGTTCGACTTGCCTTACCGACTGGACTGGAAGGGTTTGAATTTCAGGAAAGCGGACGAAAAGTGCGAATGATTCACAACACCACCGCTTCTGCAATGAGCTATTCCGGCAGCATGACCTGTCCGTTTGGCAGTGCCCGTATCATGCAAAGCTGGAACGATACTGCACTTAATCCGTTGAAAGTAACTTCCGGAAACACAACCATTCCATCCGTTTCAATTCCTGCATATCAGAATATTGTGATTGTAAATAGTGATAATACAAACGATCAGACATCAGGTTATTTTATTTATGATAACATTTTCGGAGGAAAGATACTCCCGCCAAGCGGTTTAAAAGTGAATTCTGTTGGAAATGCACAGGTTTCGCTGAGCTGGAATGCTTCAATTGGTGCTAATTCGTATAATATTAAACGATCCACTTCAGATGGAAACTACACCAGTATTGTAAATGGCATTACCGGAACTACATTCACTGATAACAATGTAACAAACTGCATGACTTATTATTATGTGGTTTCTGCTGTGAACGATACTACGGCAACCATAAACAGCAATTCGGTACATGCAGTACCAACTGCCATAATTTCCGGTTCCATATTTCGCATAAATGCTAAAATCAGCGATAAATCACTCGGTGTTTCTGCACAATCGTTGGCTGATAATGAAAAAATTCAACAATTTACTCCAACTACAGGAACAGATCAGCAATGGGTTCTTACCGTTGCAGCGGATGGTTATTATCTGATTAAAAACGTCAATTCCGGTAAATATTTGGATGTTGAAAATCAATCGGTAACTGCCGGAGCCAATATCGTTCAAAATACGGCTAACGGATTAAATTCTCAATTGTGGTTTGTATTTATTCAACCGAATGGTTTGACCAAAATAACCAATAAAAACAGCGGTTTATGTCTCGAAATATCGGGCACTTCCACAGATGTAGGAGCACAATTGGTTCAGAATACCTTTTCCGGTGCTACCAACCAACTTTTTTACTTAAATATTTTATCCACCAGTGAAACTCCATATACATCGTTAAATATTCCCGGAGTAATAGAAGCGGAAAATTTCGATATTGGGGGTGAAGGTATTTCATATCACGATTTGGATACTCCGAATTCAGGAGGAAAATATCGACCGTTTGAATCGGTTGATATTGATACCTGTTCGTATGGTGGTTATGCGTTGACTTCAATGAAAACCGGCGAATGGATGAAATATACATTCAATTCAAAATTTCCAATGACCTATTCGATGAGTATTCGTTCCGGAGCCGTTTTAAGCTCGGGAGTTATACACATTGAGATTGATGGAGTGGATAAAACAGGTGCTATATCAATTACTTCAACCGGAGATTTACAAAATATTACAACCATCAATAAAAATATCGATGTTGCTGATGGAATTCATGTGATGCGAATTGTGGTTGATGCCGGCGATTTTAATCTTGATAAAATTGTGTTTAATCCTGCTGCAACCAATCCTATTTGTACGCTATCGGTTAAAGCAACTTACAAAGGAATCGGCGTTCAAAATGCCAGTTTGACCGATAATACTTTGTTGGAACAACGCACACCCGATGGCACTCTGAATCAGCAATGGGCATTTGTTCCTATTTCAATAGGATATTATAAAGTGGTAAATATGAATAGCGGAAAAATAATTGATGTTCAGAACCCTACAGTATTAAATGGTTATAATTATTTGCTGCAGAATACGTTTACTTCAGGTACTTTAACTCAACTTTGGAATTTTGTAAGCAAAGGAAGCGGTTATTATTCTATTCAGAATATAATTTCAGGAACAACCCGTGCAATGGATATTCCGGGGAATGCCATCAATTCTGATGGTGCTAATCCGCAATTTAAAGCAGTTAACACAACCAGTACTACTCAAATGTATTATATGGCTGCTCTTCAATTTGGTCAAATACCTTATAAAGGTTTGGCAGTCAGTGTTCCTGGTTATTTTGAAGCTGAAGATTTTGATTTGGGAGGAGAAGGAGTTGCTTATCACGATACGAATATCCCCAATATTGGCGATTCAACAGCTTTGGGTGGCCAATACCGTCTTTCTGAAAGTGTTGACATTCAAATTACTAACGGAGGTGGGTACAATATTACACAAACGAAACCGGGCGAATGGTTGGAATATACACTTAAAATTCCAACATTCGGCGATTATGTGCTTGATACAAAATTTGCTTCTGCAGTTAATGGAGGTATATTTCATATAGATGTCGATGGAGTAACAAATTCGACTCCTGTAGCAGTCAATTCTACAGGAGGAATTCAAACATGGTCTTCAGTAAGTTCTTTGCTGAAAAGCATACCGGCGGGCATTCATCAAATGCGTTTCAATATTGATAATGGAGGATTTAATATTGATAATTTCCGTCTG
>Ga0364866_10817_pt1 | contig 15075 bp, 8 predicted proteins | sample ExccelAu500001D3_3_FD_206913 | JGI IMG/M metagenome (GOLD analysis project Ga0364866, IMG submission 206913) | Enriched cells from Trout Bog Lake Hypolimnion, Wisconsin, USA - BchlTB.Aug13.5000.01.D3 | ecosystem: Environmental > Aquatic > Freshwater > Lake > Hypolimnion/Profundal zone | place: USA... | reverse complement strand
TCCTCGGGAATCCTAAAGATATGTCCAATGTGCGGTTCGCACTTGGGTCGGCTGAGCGTGCCCTTTGGGAAGACAACCTGAGTGACAACGGAAGGTACGTTCTCCGGCATTTCAAACCGGACGACGTACGAGCCGGCTATCCGAAAGAAATGGCCCATGTTCGCGACCATGGAGTGCTGGTACTCATGGCCGCGGGCGAGCTTGTGGGGAGCATCAGTATCGATAATCTGATTACCGATCGATCTATCGACGACGCGCAGATGGTCGAGTTGCTCCCCTTGGCCGAATATGCCGCTTTGGCTATTCACGGTTGTTTGATGCGGGCCAACCGAGAAGCGGAGATCAAACTTCAACGGAGGACCATGGAGATCACCTTGGCGATCACTGCCAACGAAGATCCGGAAACTGTTTATCGAATGGTTCGCGACGCCGTTTTGGAACTTGGGTTTGTCGATCGCGCCGGGGTTTGGGTCATCGATGAGAATGTAGCCAGAGGAACTTGGGGTACCGATGATGACGGCAACTTACGAGACGAACGAGATCTCAGCTTTTTAGTGGAGCCAGAAGGACCCTATTTTAGGTCGTTCATCGATGGGCTAAGGGCCTATGATATCGACACAATCCAGATTTCGATCGCAAATACTGGCGAGTTAATTGAAGTGCCGCACGCATTCATCCCGCTGCGGGTCGCCAACGAAATCATTGGAATCTTGTCTGTCGACACGCTCTTTTCAAGGCAAAAGATTACGCCTGCGATGCTTGCTCGAGTATTGCCGGTTGCCGATCAAGCCGCCATCGCAATTCAACATGCAAGGTTGCACAGTCGAAGTGACGCGGTCGTGCGGATTCAGCAGCGACTTATGGAGATTGCGGTCGCGATCGCGGCTAACGATGACCCGGACGGGATTTTCCGAATTGTCCGAGATGCAGTCCTTGAAACCGGTCTCGTCGACCGAGTCGGAATCTGGCTTATCGAAGGAAAAATCGCGAAAGGAACCTGGGGCACCGACGAGCATGGTCAGCCATCGGAAGAGCATCACATGAGCTTCTCGGTGGATGGGTTTGCCAGCGAGTTTGTGAAGTGCATCTTTGATGGGGAAGAGTACGCCATTGACGAGGCTTACACTGCTTATGTCGATGGCGTCGAGCAACACGCTGACGTTCCCTATGCAGTTATTCCGCTGAGAGCAGGCGATCGCCTGATCGGAATCCTAACGCTCGACACCCTTTTGACCAAGCGCAAGATCACACCGGAGAAGCTCTCTTTGATCCTGCCCCTGGCAAAGCAAGCCGCAGTTGCTGTTCTCGACTCCAGGCATCGAGAAGAGCGAGAAACGATCATTCGACAGCAAAAACGACTCACGGAAATAGCGGTTGCGATGACTGCCAACGAGGATATCGATTCCGTATTGAGGATGGTTCGAGACGCAGTTTTAGAGTCCGGACTGGTCGATCGAGTCGGCGTCTGGCTTGTCGACGACAAAACAGCGAGAGGAACCTGGGGAACGAACAAACTCGGAAAGCCAATCGACGAGCACGGGAACACATTCTCACTGGAAAGCTATAGCAGCTACTTCCATAACTGTCTCTACGGAGACGACCAATTCGCCATTTCTCCGTTCCACGTTGTCACCCTGGCGGACGGCCGGATCGTCACCGATGTCCCTTACGCCGTAATCCCAGTGAAGGTGGATCGGCAATTGATCGCAGTCATCGTTGCAGACACGCTTCTCACGATGAGGGAATTGACACCAGAGAAACTAGAACTCATTCTTCCTTTGGCAAAACAAGCCGCTTTGGTCTTGCTTCATTCACGTTTGCGAGGCGAAAGGGAAGCGGTGACCCAGCAGCAGCAACGGCTAATGGAGATCGCGGTAGGAATTACGGCAAGAGAAGAGCCTGACTCCGTCTTCCGAATGGTACGCGATGCGATCATGGAGATCGGTGTTGTGGATAGGGTCGGGGTTTGGCTGGTTGAGGGGCAAGCTGCGATCGGCACATGGGGTACCGACAGCGAAGGTAAACCCTTTGACGAACACTCTTTTTCCTTCGACGTCGAGTCGATTTTCGAAGGACACCACCAGCTAATTCATGGCGATGAGAAGTTTGTCATCTCGAAATTGCCCGTGATTAATCTCCCTGACGGCACAGAGCGCAGGAGCGTCCCCCATGCTCTAGTTCCGTTAAGGGTTGGAGGGATGCTTGTCGGGATCATTACGCTTGACACCCTTATGACGATGCGACCGATCACTCCGCAGGCACTTGACATCATCCTGCCGTTTGCGAATCAAGCCGCTGTCGCGATTCAAAAGGCACGCCTTTTGGACGACGCAAATCGAGAGATCGATCGAAGGAGAGAAGTAGAGAGGCTCCTGGTTGGCCAGACCCAAGAACTAATCGTTGCGCGGGACCAGGCTCTGGCGGGTGCAAGAGTGAAGAGCGAGTTCCTTGCGAACATGAGTCATGAGATTCGAACTCCGATGAACGGCGTTCTCGGAATGACGGCAATGTTGCTCGAAACTCCTCTCTCAAACCTTCAGCAGGACTATCTGCTAAGCGTTCAGAAGAGCGCAGAGTCGCTTTTGACGGTCATCGACGATATCCTCGATTTCTCTCGCCTCGAAGCAGGAATGCTCAAGATTGGGAGGTATCCGTTCAACCTCCGCGACTGTATCGAAGACGTCGCCGAGTTGCTGAATGCCCAACTGAAAGATGGCTCAGTAGAGTTGAACTGCTATGTCCCTGTCGATTTTCCGGAGCGGTTGTTCGGAGACGGTGACAGGTTAAGACAGATGCTCACGAATCTTGCGGGCAACGCGATTAAGTTCACGGAACTGGGAGAAGTCAGTATCCGTGCTCGGTGCCAGTCGCAGACGGAACATAGGGCGATTATTGAGATCGAAGTCAGCGACACCGGGATCGGTATTCCGGAAGAGCGTCGCGCAGAGATTTTTGAGAGCTTCACGCAAGTTGACGGAAGCTCGACGAGGAGATTCGGCGGTTCCGGTTTAGGACTGGCGATCACCAAACAGATTGTCGAATTGATGGGCGGGCAGATCGATCTTGAGACAACTCTGGGTAAGGGAAGCAAATTCTGGATCCAGATTCCATTTGACAAGCAACCGATGGATCAGCATGCTTCCGTCGATCGACCGACCGGCCCATCGACAATCCTCATCGCAGTCGAAAGCGCTACTAAGAGGGCCATCCTGGAGAATTACGTACGGGGCCTGGGATGGGACTCCGTCAAAGTAGATTCCGGAAGCGCAGCGCGCTTGGCAGCAAAGAATCGCGCGGAAGGGCAGAAATTCGACGCCATTCTCTTTGACGAGTCGATCTCGGGTCCCAATATCGCTGGTTGGCTCGCCGGCTTTAGTAACGAGCCCTCAATGATGGGGGTCCGTTCTATCCTCATCAGTTCTTCGCTGCAGTGCCGTCGATTCGACGACGCGGTCTACAAGGGCGCGTCGGCAACGGTTCCGACTCCAGTTAGATTGAGTCGACTCCGTGACGCGCTTAATCCGAAGAACTCGGCGGATTTTTCTCGAAGGAGCGGGCACATGCGAGTCGGCGACCGCAAGTCCTTGGAGGGATTGCGTGTCTTGCTTGCCGAAGACAACACCGTGAACGCGATGGTCGCTGTCAGCCGGTTGGAGACTTGGGGATGCACTTGCGAGTGCGCGGGAACAGGACGGGAAGTGCTTGATCGAATGGAAAAAGGGCGCTTCGACGTCATTCTCATGGACCTCTCGATGCCAGAGATGGATGGGATAGAAGCTACTCGAGCGATACGTAGGAAGGAGATCTCAACGGGGAAACACATTCCAATCGTCGCACTTACGGCTCACGCACTTCAGGGTGATCGAGAGAAGTGTGTTGAGGCGGGAATGGACGACTACATCTCGAAGCCGATTAACTTCAACGAGATGCTCCAGAAGCTTCTCATCTTGTCAAATTCAATCACTAACGGTTAACGATTGCCGACAGCCACGGTCTGAATCGGTTCGACTGATATACTTCCTGCCGAAAGACATGTCTGGATCAAGCGACGAACTTCTAAAGATGGCTGGCGTGGCACACGCATCGGGTCGACTGGCTGAGGCCGAAGAGTTAGTCGGGAGGGTGCTTTCGATCGATTCGGCCAACTATCAAGCCAATCTCCTAATGGGTGTGATCGCCGGAAAGACCGACAGATCGGATCTTGCGTTCAGCTTTTTGGACAAGGCGATTTCGGCAGTGCCGAACTCATTTGAGGCGGCATTCTGGCTTTCGATTCTCCATCGGCGAGCAAAGAACCTTGCAGTGGCAACGGACTATGCCGAGCGGGCCGACAGAATCCGTCCGGGCGATGCCCACGCTCTAAACAACCTCGGTCTCTGCTATTTGGATCAGGTTCGCCTTGAGGAGGCAGTTGCGGCGTTTGAGCGCGCGGCCGTGATTCGACCCGATATGGCTCAGATTCTGCACAACCTCGGGACAGCGCTTTATCTCCAAGGTCGCGACTTCGATGCGGCAAACGCGTTCGACAAAGCGCTATTGATCGATCCGAAATCTACTGGGTCCTACTTAAGCCTTGGTCAAGTGATGTTGAGCATGACCGCTCCCAGTGAAGCGGCGAAATGCGCGCGTCGAGCGCTGCAAATCAACCCAAACCTCGCAGAAGGGCATTTGCTCCTCGCGAGTGCTCTGGTCGAAGACAGTTTGACTGGCGAGGCGGAGAAGCATCTTAAGAAGGCAATTGAACTCAACCCTCAGGATGCACAGGCTCACGGGTTGCTTGGTCAACGATTTCAGTCGCTAGGCAAGTTTGGAGAGGCTAACGAATATCTCCACAAATCGATGAGTTTGGAGCCTCGGCAGGGGTTTGCGTATTTTGCCTACATCCATAACAACAAGATTACGGAAAAGGATCGACCAATGCTTGAGTGTATGGAGGAACTCCTAGTCAAGAAAGGACTCGACCCGCGGCAAACGATGTTCTTGTATTACGGACTCGGTCGAGCATATGAAATGCTAGGCGAGTTTGAGAAGGCGATGGCCAACTTCGATGACGCGAACCGTGTCGCCCGAAAGGTCAAATTCGGAGACGCGGCGTTTGATCGCAAAGCCTATGCGAAAGAGTTTGATTGGCTTATCGAGACGTTCGACAAAAAGATGATCGACCGCTATCGTCCATCAGGCCATCCAAGCGACTTGCCAATCGTAATTGTCGGCATGATGAGGTCCGGTACGACGCTTGCTGAGCAAATACTGTCCTCCCACCCTTCGGTCGGAGCAGCCGGCGAGCAGCGCTTTTGGCCGATGAATCGCAAGATCCTGTTCGGCGAGCATGAGAAGACGTTTCATCCAGCCCGGCTGCCACAAGCCGGCGCTCGGTATGTAGACACGCTTCGGAAGATCTCTCCTAACGCAGCTCATATAACCGACAAAATGCCGCCTAACTACGAATTGCTGGGAGCTATTCACACGGCGTTGCCGAATGCCCGGATCATTCACATGCGACGAAATCCCGTCGACACGTGCATCTCCATCTTCGCCACACCCAACCGTGTCCCTGTAGATTTCGCGTACGACCGGGACAACATCGTTTTTGCCTATGAGCAGTATCTGCGGTTGATGGACCACTGGCGAACGGTCCTGCCTCCCGACCGATTCATCGAAGTCAACTACGAAGACGTCGTCATCGACCGAGAGAAACAGGCACGGCGCATGCTGGCCCTGGTGGGCTTGGAGTGGGACGAGGCTCTCCTGCACCACGAGCAGAACGAACGAAACGTTATCACCCCGAGCCTTTGGCAAGTCCGCCAACCGATCTACACCAGCTCGGTCGAACGGTGGAGACGATACGAGCCTTGGCTTGGAGCATTTCGAAAGCTGCTTCCACCCTAGAGTGCTTCAAAACCTGTTAACTAAGAAGCTTCGACAAGCCAATTCTCTAGAAACTTCTTGTGGAAAGATCCTCCTTGGATTTGAGCTCGACCGGAAATATACTTTTCGCTAGGCTTGTATGTCTCGCGGTACGCGCTTCGACTCGGATGGTCAGCGGTTCGTTAGGGCGTCGTTAAATTCGCAAGGTGGAAAACATCTTGCGATTATTGCCGCCGAATTCTTGACAAACCCTTAACATTAGGAGAAGATACTCAGAGGCGTAGGGGAGTGCATCGTTGCGCTAATTTCCAGAGCCCCTTTCTGGCCTTTTCTTGCGCATTATTCGGAGAACTCATGAAAAAAGCATTTACGCTCATCGAACTTCTCGTCGTTATCGCTATCATAGCGATCCTTGCTGCCATCCTTTTCCCGGTTTTCGCGCAGGCTAAATTGGCCGCGAAGAAAGCCACTTCTATTTCGAATCAGAAGCAGATGGGCCTCTCGCTCATCATGTACGCCGGTGACTATGACGATATGTACCCGCGCGAAGATGGCTGTACCCTGAACGACTCATTCAATCCGGCATTTAACGTTCAGCCGGCGGGTACGAGCCCTCTGCCTTGGTGCTCCAGCACTGTATTTGCCTTCCGAGACAACCACTATGAGTGGTACAAGTGGACTCTGCCCTACGTCAAGAACCAGCAGATGTTCTTCCACCCGGTCATCACAAAGGATCCGACCAACTGGGCGGCTGGTGAGCTTTCCGGTGGCTATGCCTTGAATATTGCCATTACGGGAGCGCTCAACATCAACTTGACGACCGGCGCGATTGCCTCCTTCGGCGGACGAACTTCATGGCTTGGCGGCTCCGCAACGTCGGTGCCTGCACCTGCAGACGCGATGCTGCTTATGGAGCAAACAACGGCTTCGGTCGTCGGCGGTTACGAAGCCGGAACGACTGCCAACCATTTGAACCTCACCTACTATCCTCTAGCCGTTAAAGAGCACTGGATGGGTTACTTCTACAAGCAGGGCGGCAGCGGACCTTGCGGTTCTCAGGTCGGTGTGCTTGACCCTGTAAGCTCGCCGTTTGCCAACTCCGTTCCGTTGAGCTACTGCGATGGCCATACGAAGGCTATTCCTGCAGGTCAGTTCTTGGCGAACACTCCGACCTATTCGCAGTTCGGACTATCCGGAAACGTCTATTGCGGAATCACCGCTGCCTACTATGGCAACGGTACGCCGTCTTGGACAGCGGGTGCATGGCCGATGTGGGGCTTATAGGCGTGGGGAAAGCAATCCTAATTTGCCTCGTCGCCTTGTCAATGTTTGCTCTGCAAGGCTGTAACGGGGGAGAGATCACTCCGGAAATGCAAAAAGCCAAGAATGACGGATTGGCAAAAGCAAGCGAGAAAGAGGGGAGCGTCCCTGCAGAAAGGCGTCCAGACTAAGTAGTCGAAGGACAAAGATAAAAAGAACAGAGCCGTAAAGGCTCTGTTCTTTTTTGTTGAAGGTGAAGCTCCTTGGGCTTCTCTCTTGCCATTCCATTTGAATGGAACATCCGTAGGGAACGGTGCGCCTACCGTATGCAGGTTCATCGCGCAAAATCAGTTGGATTTGCAGTTTCAGAATCCTTGCCTATCCAATTCGAGCTGTGAAAACATGGCAATACCTTGCCTGTATGGATTACTGGGTTTTCTTGGTGTAGATTGCAGCCGATGAGTATTTGGTCTGCTTTCATTGGGTCAGGAGCCCTACAATTGAACGATATGTTTTGCAAAAATCGGAAGTCAGTACCCTCCACACTTGGATTCCTGACTGCCGGTTCTAAATCGACTGGAGGCATCCTGGTCATCTTGACGCTCTGCTTTGCATTGAGCACCTCCGCAAAAGCAGGACGAACATTGGCGTTGGCAAGTCGTGCGGAACTCCACCTATCGAACGACCGTGTTCTGGCTTCGGTTCCGGTAGCCGTGACCTTCGAAGTCTCGCCGCAAACTGTGACTGGTGGGAGTTCGGCGCAAGCGACAATCAAACTCAACGGGCCGGCCCCTTCCGCTGGGTTGGAGATCAATTTGGCGTGCAACAATCCGGCCGCAATAGTCGAACCAAATGTTAAGGCTAGAGGTGGCGAGGCGATTGCATCGTTCTCGGTTAAGACAGTCGCGGTGGCAACGCCTACTGCGGTGACGATCACTGCGACTGTCGGAAACGTGACGAGCAATGCCATTCTCACTGTAGTTCCTCCTGCGCTTGTAGCTGTCGAACTGGATCCAAACGCTGTCGGGGGCGGAGCTTCGACTACCGGGGAAGTGAAGCTTTCGGGGCCCGCGCCTGTGGGCGGCATATTAGTCAATTTGGCAAGCAGCATCGGTGCAGCACAGGTCCAGTCGAGCATTAAGGTTCCTGGTGGGAATTCGTCTGCGACGTTCGCAGTGGCGACCACCGCGGTCATATCGAAGACTCCGATCACGATTACTGCAACACTTGGTTCTGCATCACAGAGCGCAACCCTAACGATCAGCCCCTTGGCATTAGCTACTCTTGCCGTTCATCCAAGCAGTGTGAGCGACGGAAAATCAGCTACGGGGGTAGTTGAATTGAACAGCCCCGCCGGAGCGGGAGGTCAAGTGGTTCTGCTCTCAACAGACAATGCTGCTGCGACAATTCCGGCATCGGTGACCATTCCTGCCGGTCACAGCAGCGCTACATTTGCCGTCAAGACCAGTTCCGTGACCAAGCAAACGAGTGTGGTGCTCACCGCCACTTTGGGAGCCACTTCAAAGTCCGCCACTTTGGTCATCAATCCGGTGACGAAGACTGCGGCTATCGCAAATCCGACCGGTTGAGTCATCGGTGCGTGGTAGTGTATTGGCACTTCCACGCACCCGTGATTTATGATCATCCTTCCTCTTCTCTTTGCCGTCCATTCCATCCAACCTAGGCTCGAGTTAGTCGATGTGTACGTTGGAACGTACACGGTCGGTCAAGCAAGCAAAGGCATCTATCGAGTTCAGCTAAATACCTTGACTGGAACGCTTTCGGATCCGGTCGTTGCCGCGGAAGCAATCAATCCCAGTTTTCTCGCTTTGGATTCTTCTTCGAAGCACCTGTATGCCGTCGACGAATCGGATAAGGGACAGGTGAGCGCCTATATTGTCGAACCAGACAAGGGTCTGACGAAGCTTGGAACTCAGGAAACCTTGGGAAGCTATCCCTGTCACCTCTCTGTGGGCCCAGGAGACAAATGCGTCATGGTTGCGAACTACGGCAATGGGACGATATCAAGATTCGTCGTACGGAAGGACGGATCTCTCGACCCAGCCGCAAGTAAATTTCAGAATGTTGGCAAGGGACCGAATACCAGCCGTCAGGAAGGACCACACATGCACATGATCGCCGTGGTTGCTTCCGGTAGATTCGCCCTTACCTGTGACCTTGGCACGGATGAAGTCCTCGTATTTCCATTTGACATGAAGTCGGGCGAGCCGGTTCTAGTGAATCCAACGCGCGTAAAGACGCCGGCGGGCGCAGGGCCGAGACATTGGGTTCTCGATCGCAAAAGCGCACATCTCTATGTGAACAACGAATTGCAGAATTCGGTCAGCGTTTTCGCATTCGATCCGAGGAAAGGGCCTGGTGCAGAAATACAAAACATTCCGACGTTACCGGTCGGATTCGACTCCAAGCCGAGCACGACTGCCGAGATTGCGCTGCACCCGAACGGGAGATGGCTATATGTCTCGAATCGTGGGCATGACAGCATTGCCTGCTATCGAGTCGGTTCGGACGGAAAGCTAGCCCTGATAGATATCCTCAAACTCAGTATTCACGAGCCTCGAGGCTTTGCCATCGATCCGAGTGGAAAGTGGTTGGTCGTAGGGGGGCAGCACAGCAACAATCTCGCCTCGCTTGAAATCGACCAAATGACTGGCGGGCTAAAAGCTGAGAAGTCGATCGTTCACTTGCCGGCCCCTGTATGTGTTCTGTTTCCAAAGCCATAGGGCTTTTGGCACAGCCATAGGCATAGGATTGCGGGCGTCGCAGCAAAGTTTTTTGAGGATTGATGTTTAGCGATGTATTTATCCCGTTTGCGCCCTACTCTATAGGCTCATGGTGCGTCAAAACTGCAACACAACTTCCGGCAGGCTTGGGGTCGACTTTGCTCTAGGGCAGCCGATTCGGTGGATACTTGTCCTCTCCTTTCTCTGCCTTGCCTTTCTGGGCAATGCGCAAACACTGACCGTGTCCGCGCTCGTTGCTGCTCGTGGAGGCTCAATGGCTCAATCGGGGCCAAAGCTTGAGTCGCTTGACCTGAATCCCGAAACTGTTTTTGGCGGCAACTCCTCGACTGGTACCGTGAGAATCAATCAGTCCGCTCCTACCGGCGGTATCGCGATAGCACTGGCAAGCAATAATGCTGCCGCAACGGTTCCGGCTTCTGTTACGATCGCAGCAGGATCGAACTCCGCGACGTTCACAGTTGCGACGACAGCCGTCACGGCGCGCACGAAGGTGAGGGTTACAGCGACGTTGGGAAACCGCAAAACCGAAGCCGAGCTTCAGGTAACGACACTTTCGCTCCAATCGCTTTCTATCTCACCGAAGAGCGTGACGGGAGGAAATCCAGCGACCGGAACGGTAACCCTCAACGCCGTCGCACCTGCAGGAGGAGCAGTTGTTAATCTGACGACACAAAGTACCGCCGTGACAATTCCGTCGACTGTAACTGTTTCCGCGGGCCAGACGACGGGAACATTTTCAATCGTCACATCAGCAGTTACCGCGCAGGCACAAGCTCAAGTGAGCGCATCCTTCGGCGGATCGTCAGGGCATGCCTCGCTCAGCATTCTTCCTCCAACAACGTTCTCAATGGCGTTGAATCCTACGAGTGTTGGCGGTGGCGCCAGATCGACAGGAACAGTAACGCTTTCGAGCGCGGCGCCATCCGGTGGCTTGATCGTCAATCTATCAAGTGATAATGCTGCCGCATTTGTGGAGCCAATGCTCGAATTCCATTCAGGAAAAACTACGGCTACATTTGAGATCCAGACTGCCGGCGTTGCAGCTTCAACTACGGCAACGATCAGTGCTGCCATAGGAAGCGTTACTGAAACTGCGTCCCTTACGATTCAACCTTCCTCACTTGCTTCGGTAACCGTCAATCCCACTGCAGTCGGTGGTGGAGCTTCGGCCTGGGGATATGTCTCACTCAATGGAGTTGCGCCACAAGGAGGCTTGGCTGTTACTCTAGCGAGCAGCCTAACCACTGTCACAGTTCCGGCGACAGTAACCGTTTCCTCCGGTCGAAGCTCGGCGATGTTCGCGATCACGACGACTTCCGTTACTTCCCCAACGGTTGCCACGATTACTGCGACGGCCGGTGCGGTGACGCAGACTGCTACGCTAACTGTGAACCCACTTGGGTTAAGTTCGATTAGCGTCGACCCAAGCAATGTAGTGGGTGCGGGAACAGCTAATGGATCCGTGATGCTCAACGCTCCGGCAGGAACCGGAGGCGTCGTTGTTGCGCTTGCTAGCAGCGACCCATCCGCAACCGTTCCGACATCGGTAACTGTTGCATCAGGACACAGTAAAGCTCGATTCACCGTCACGACAACTGCCGTTTCGACTGCGACTGCGGTTACCCTAACAGCTACATCTGGCGCAGCGTCGGTAACGACGACCCTGACCGTGAATCCTGTCGGACTACAGGCTATCCGATTTAGTCCTGAGCGAGTTACCGGCGGAAATACTTCGACCGGCACAATCCGTCTCAACGGACCGGCGCCTACCAGTGGACTTGTCGTGACTTTGGCGAGCAATTCGACGTCCGGGACTGTGCCGGCATCGGTTACCGTTCCAGCAGGACAGAATGCAGTAACGTTCCTCGTTCAAACAACAGCCGTAACCAAAACGACTCAAGTTCAGATCACGGCAACGGCAGGCGGAGTAACGGTCACTGCCAACCTGTCCGTTCACTAGCACCAAAAAAGAGTAGCGGAGGTGAGAGCAGTCTCACCTCCGCTTCACTATTTCGGTATCGACCAAGAGCTCCACTAACGAGGCTTCAATGTGCTGCGCCCGTTATTCGGTTGAGCAGCCGCAAGCAGCAGTAGACGATTACACAGATCGCCAGGATCGACCACCCGGCCCCGGCGATCAAGAGAAGGGCGGAACATACGATCCCCCATCGGAACGCGTTGATGCGGCCCTGTCGAATGCCGAATCCGACGGCGAACATGAGCCCTCCGTACAGGAGTGCAAGTACAAAAAGAAACCCGAGAACTTCGCTGAACGGTTCGTTTTGTAGAGAAATGGCGCCGCTGGGAGTCAGGGTCGGTTGCACGGACATTGCGTTTGCCCTTACGGCTCGTGACGATTCAGCTAGCGGGCCAAGTATCCCAAGGAGTTGAGGTTGAGCCATCGAATTCACTACTAGAACGCCCAATGCAATTAGGGCTCCAAGCGCCATGATCGCAATCCCAATTGGCTCGTCGGTGGGGCAATCGCTCGGCGGGCGCGATGACGGAATTAACGGTTCCACTTGCTTATTATCAGTCAATCAGGCCTTTGAGGCAATCGGGGCGTCCTCCAAGAGAAGAAGGAGACTCTCTCGCGCTAGATTGTTTCTGGCATTGGGTTATCGAAGTTCAAAGTGGCCTGAGTGCTTCGGGCATCGATATTCGAAGCGTCGATGAACTTGAGGTACCTCTTTCTAAGGATAGGCGATACGCCAAGGACGCGCATCCTGGTAACGAGGAGTTGCTCCCTTCCTATTAACTCGAATACGTTGCGTTGCCTCCTACGATCTTGCTCGATCACCCGTATGAGAGCCTCAACTGCGCGGAAGTTGCATGCCGTAAATGCGTGCTCAAGCAACGCGCCAATTCGTGGTCGCGCGAAGAGGGCGCGTGCTGCGTTAACGATGACGGCCGATTCCTTGTCGTTGAGAAGGTGAAAAAGCGTCGGAGTCAATTCTGACCACAGTAGCTTTCCCAGCGACTGGGCTAGTGCCGCTCGGACTCCAAGATCCTTGTGGGTGACCAGGTTTCTCATACACGCGACAACCTCGGCTCGGTCTCTTTCCGAAGTCTCGGCACGGATGACCCGTAAGGCATTCACGATCCGTTTTGGGTCGGCGGAAACGAGTCCCGCCATCACCTGATCGATCGGGATGCCTTGAAGGACGATCGTTTCCTTCCTTTGACTCGGAGCGCCCATGTCGCCAATGCCCTCGAGATGAAGCGTGTTGTCCCACCGAACTGCTGCCTTTCCGCTACGAGAGTCGGCGAATACTTTTAATGCACGAAGCGAGGCAAGGCCATTGAGAACGTTCCCCACGATGAGCCGTGGTACGGCCATGAGTCCCGCCGCCAGCCCGTAGGTCAACCCCACCCAAACAATTCGCTGTGTGATGCGAAGCATCATAAAGAAAGTACAGAAGGTGACGAGGTTCGTCAGTGAATCGCCCTTGGTGAGAGTGGGGAGCAGCCGAAAAGGGACCCATTCGAGATAGCCCAAGACGTAGATGATCTGGTACAGAAGGATGAAGTAGCCAAGAAACGAAGCGAACGCCGCCACAAAAACCTTGCGGTCTTTGACGAAATTCTCCTTCATCAACCAGTTGCCGTCCCACCCGGTCTGTTCCCATTCTTGAAGGGAAATCCCGATGATCCAGCGCGACTTCTGGCGGACGGATCGAGTCCAGTCCATAGGGAAGTAGGACCAGTTCGAAATGAACATCGGCCGTTGACAAAGGGGCTTCCACCAGGGGGAGTCGTCGTCGCCGAGGACGACGTTGACGAATACCGATCGTAATCCTGCTTCACGGATCTTCTTCGACATCGAGTAATCCTCGGTCATCGAAGATTCATTGAAGACATGTCCATCGTGTTCATCGGCGAGATATTCGATCACTTTCCGCGAGAAACCGGTCCCGGTGCCAGCATAGGGAACAAAGCCGGAGATCTTCTCTCGAACGGGCACGTCCTTCATGTGGTTCTCGCTGAATTCGTCGGCGTAAATCCAGTGAACCCACTTGTACCAAGGGCTAGGGAAGGGAAGGATCGGGATCTGCACGACGTCGATCTGAGGGATCAAATAGTTGTGGAGCAGGAATTCCTGGGGATGAACCCAGTCTTCTGCGTCGTGCATAAGGATGATGTCGTAGTTGACACCGTTGGCCTCTTCGAACGCTCGAATCGACGCCAAAACGTTGTGCAGGCAGTCCGCCTTTGTCGTTGGGCCGGGGCGGGCTGTGACGACTTTAATGATTTGCGGGTATTCCTTCGCAAGGCGATCGACGCATCCCTGAGTCGCGGCATCGTTGGGATAGGTGCCTACAAAGATCGAGTAGTTATCGTATTCGACTCGCTTGATGATGTTGTCGACCATGCTGGCGACAACCTCGCCTTCATTCCAGGCGGGGACCATGACCGCGATCCTTTGCTGCTCACGGGCTCGGAGCCGCTCAAGGGTAAGGCGTGGCTTTTGGCGATAGGTAAATTGCCTCCAAAACCGAAGCCAGTAAGCGCCGATGTCGTAGATAAGGTCCTGAGTGCCGCTTAGAAAATAGACGACGGCAACAACCCAAGTCATGCCTACGAAGAAGTCGCGGAGCATGAGGAGGAAATCGTATGAGTTGAGCCTCACATTAATCCCCTTACTGCTTCACTTTCTTCCGCTTGATGAACTTGCTGCCCAAGAATCCGGCTAGCGCGGTCAGCAAGACGATAACTGAGGTCATGCTCAAAATCATCTCCGGCTTGTACCGCCGCATTTCGGCAGATTCGGCAGCGCGACGCTCTGCTTCGGACATGGTATCGAACGTGAAGATCTCACCCTCTTTGGTGAAAACTGCGACTTCTCCTTTCAGCATGCCGCCAACTTCCGGATTGCCCAAGTACTCGGTAAAGCGCTGAATCGCCGCACTAGACGCACCGAGAATGACGTAGGCGACACCCCCCGATTTCTTGTGCACCGCTTGGATAACGCAAGCCCCGACTAGACTCGACGGCAGAATCGGAAGGCCCTGGTTTACTACCGGAATCCCCGACTTGGATGGCGCGACGAGGAGGTTCGACAGCACAGCTTTGAATCGGTCTTCCTGTCTGAAGAGGCCGATTACCAAGTCTTCATATCCGGTTACGTCGCCTGATGTCGCATTCCATGTCGTCATTCCACGATTGGTCTGAGCCGCTCTGG
>Ga0364866_10796_pt1 | contig 15105 bp, 21 predicted proteins | sample ExccelAu500001D3_3_FD_206913 | JGI IMG/M metagenome (GOLD analysis project Ga0364866, IMG submission 206913) | Enriched cells from Trout Bog Lake Hypolimnion, Wisconsin, USA - BchlTB.Aug13.5000.01.D3 | ecosystem: Environmental > Aquatic > Freshwater > Lake > Hypolimnion/Profundal zone | place... | reverse complement strand
CAGGCGGTGTATACGACTGGGAACCTAAGCTTAAAGAAGCTAAAGACTTCTATAAAGAAAAATCAGGAGATTTAGCTGCTTATAGAACCAAAGAAGGTAAAGCCACTACTGGTGTAGAATCCGATTTTACGGGAAGAACGGAACTTGATCCTACAAAGGTTCCTAAGAAATACTTTAGCACACAGAGAAGTTTTCAAGCACTCTCTGATATGGTGGGGCCTCAGAATGCTAAAACATATGCAAGGCAGAACGCTATTAATGATCTACATGGTCTAGACTCAAAACACGTATCAACCTGGCTAGGCAAAGATGCTAACCAATGGATAGAGGCCGTTCCGGGTTTACGTGGAGAACTAGAAAAGTATCAACAAAGCCTTGAACAAGCTGAAAAAACAACTGGAAAAAGAAAGAATATATCAGAAGAAAGAGCTTCTCAATTACAGGATGCAAAGAAGAAGGGATGGTCTTCATCTGTTGATGATTTCGCTAAAGAACAAATTAAAATGGTTGGAGAACCCGGAAAGAGGCCTGTTGATGTATTGGGAGATGTACTTGGTAGTAAATACTCACCTGTCCAATTCAAAGCTTTAGGAGAACATATAAAAAACAATCCAGAAGCAATGAAAGCATTACCAGACGCTATTCGTTACATACTGAGTAAAAAAGCACCGGGCAGTATTGGGACACATTTTAATGAACTACGTCCAACGCTAGAACAATCTGGTCTACTATCAAAAGAGGATTTGAATACTATTGGAAGAGATGTTGATGCTATTGTAAAGGCAACAAAAGAAGATAAATCAATACCTTTCAAACAAAAATCTAAAATTATTTCTAATAAAATTGTAGATAGAATGTTAATGTTTGGTGTTATTCAACAAGGACAACAACAACAATGAAGATTTTAGTAATAGATGCCACAGGTTGTGGGCTATCCTATGCCCTTCATTGTCAAGCATCCGGGCATGATGTTAAAATGTTTGAACGACATAACAAAGACGGTTCTCGTTCAGAAATAGGTGACGGCGGTCTAGTTAAGCGTGTGACTAACTGGGAAGACCACATGAAGTGGGCTGACTTGATCTTCTGTACAGATAATGTATTCTACATATATGCCCTTGAACGCTATCGTGACCAAGGATACCCTATCTTTGGGCCATCCATAGACACTAATCGTTGGGAACAAGAACGCGATCACGGTGAGAAAATACTAGAGAAAGCAGGTATTTCTTGTATCCCAAGTCGTACATTTGAGAAGTATGATGAAGCCATTGCCTATGTAATGGAGAACCCACGCAGGTATGTGTCTAAACCTATTGGTGATGGTGCTAAGGATTTATCCTATGTAGCTAAAGATGCTGCTGATATGGTATACATGCTGATGAAGTGGAAGAAGGATAATGCCTATAAAGGTAAGTTCATTCTTCAAGAGTTCCGCAAAGGAATTGAGTTTGCTGTTGGTGGTTGGTTTGGCCCTGCCGGTTTCAACAAAGAATTCTGTGAGTCTTGGGAACACAAGAAGCTAATGGATGGTGAATTAGGTGTTGCCACAGGAGAACAAGGAACAGTCGTTCGTTATACGCAAGATTCTAAACTAGCTGATGAGATGCTTAAACCCCTAGAAGATATGTTGCACGGGTTAGGATATACCGGCTACATTGATGTTAACTGTATTATTGATAAGGATGGTAAAGCATGGCCTTTAGAATTCACTATGCGTCCAGGCTGGCCCTTATTCAATATCCAACTAAGCCTTCATCGTGGTGATCCTGCTCAATGGATGCTTGACCTGATTAATGGTAAGGATAGCCTTCGAGTTTATGATAAGGTAGCTACTGGTGTCGTTATCACTATGCCGGACTTCCCATATGACAAGATGAACAAGAAAGAGAACTCAGGATACCCAATGTGGGGCTTAACTATGGACGATGCTGTGGGTGATGTTCATTTATGTGATGTTCAATGGGGCAAAGCACCAGCAATGTCCGATGGTGAAGTTAAACTCAATGTTCCTATGTTTGTAACAGCCGGGAACTATGTATGTACAGTGGTTGGTCTTGGAGAATCTGTGGAAGAGTCTCGTGAAGCTGTATACAAAAGGATTAAACAAAAGATTAATATACCAAACAGTATAATGTATCGTACTGATATTGGTGAGAAAGTACAGAAATGGCTTCCCGATATGCTTGACTTCGGATATGCCACAGGTGTCGAGGAATAATGGCTAATCCACTCCCACCCATACCCCAAAACCCTATTGAAGAATCACATGTTTGGCGTGAATGGTTTACTGCGGCACAACAAAATGGAAGTTTCCTTAGTAATGCTGTGTCCAGTAATGTTCTTACTGCTAATGGCCAGGGAGAGTTATTTGTTGGTTACGGCACTAATGGCGCAGGTTCCTTGGGGTCGTTGCCTTACTATGTAGACACTCAACAATTAGCTGATGCTGCTGTTACCTCTGCTAAAATTGGCGCACAGGAAGTAAACTCTAGTAATATCAATTATGGTGCAATTGTGCAAGACCTAATAGCCTCTGGTGCTGTTGGTTATACACAGTTTCAAACAGGTTTAGCACCAATAACTATTGTTACTTCTCTTCCTACACTACCAGACCCAAACTTCCCTTTAGGAACAACAATATCATTAACTACTGATGGTAATTTATATCGTAATGTAAGTAATACATGGACAGCAGCGGTTGACGGCGGTTTAATAGCTGAAAATACTATCACAGCGAGCCAAATTGCTGCAAATACTATCACATCGGGCCAAATAGCTGAAAATACTATCACAGCGGGCCAAATTGCTGCAAATACTATCACAGCGGGCCAAATTGCTGCAAATACTATCACCTCTACCCAAATTGCTGCAAATACTATCACAGCGAGCCAAATTGCTGCAGGGTCTATCACCTCTACCCAAATTGCTGCAAATACCATTGTTGGCGGTAATATAGCTGCTGGTACAATCACAGCCGGTAATATAGCTGCTGGTACAATCACAGCCGGTAATATAGCTGCTGGTACTATTACGGCTGCTTCTGCTGTAATAGATACTGCGGCGGTAAATACACTACAAATTGCTGGAAATGCTGTAACCGTTCCTGTGTACGGTTCGTCTATAACTGGCGCGGGTGTGATTACTCCCACTAATACCTCGTTTCTAACCTATTATTTGACTATTGCTAATCTTGGCCCTTCTGAAACTTGTGGTGTGATTATATATCAATCCTCCCGTTTGGGCGTAGTTACTACGTTGGGAGGATCACACATAGGCCCTTGGTATCTCCAGGTTCAAATACAAGTTGATGGTGTAGTTGTTGGTAGCGTTCAAGAACAAACTAATGGCACAGCTACCGAAACCATTGACTCCATCGCATTTGCTCTTATTGGTAATGGCACCCATACAATCTCAATAATGTATCAAATACTTTATACTTATGGTATCAGTATGCCATTAAGTTCTAGTGAGACCTACTCAACAGCCACGGCGGGAAAACGATGAGGTACTATGTATTCACTGATTCTAATGGGCGCATTGTAGGGCATGGGACTGTGCAAGAAGGGAACGAAGGCCTGCTGATTCCTCCCACGAGTTGTACCCTCTACCTAGACATACCGGGCAATAACGCGCGCAATCAGTACGTTGCCAATGGAGTTCTGGTTGATATACCAGCACAACCAGCCAGTTATTACACCTTCGACTGGCCTACAAAGACTTGGGTAATTCCTGCCAATGCTTTGACTGATGCTCAGACGGCGCGAAGTTCTTATATTGACGCACAGCTTGAAATAGTCATAGCAAGCAGCACCGTGACTTACAACGGAAATTCCTACCAGGTTGACCGGGTAAGTTCAGGACTAATTACCAGTGCGGTGGTTGCAGTAGGAGCCGGGATTCCATTACCCACCGGCTTCGTATGGAGAACTTCAAACAATATCAATGTCCCTTTTGCTCAAGCTGACCTGGTTGCTCTTGGGGGGTTAGCACTACAAAACACGAATACCCTTTATGCACACAGTTGGGCGCAGAAGGCTTTGATTAACGCAGCAACCACCATAGACGCAGTGAACGCCATCACTTGGTAAATAAAATGAGTTGGGAATATCTAAAAAAAGCATTTAAATCAAGAACCATTATCATGGGTATTGTAATTACCTGCTTATCATTCGTGCAGGGAATCGTTTATGAGTTTCCTGTTACACCATTCATCCAAGGAATTGTAGGCTGTGTCCTTGGTATTTTAATAGTCTTACTTCGCATGGATACTACTGATGGCATTGCTAACAAGTAATCGTAATAAGGTAGCTGCTTTAGCCTTCAGTGCTACGGCCTTCATTGCCCTTGTTACCAGTGAGGGTTATTCAGACCATGCCTATATTCCTGTTAAGGGTGATGTGCCTACTATAGGGTTTGGTACAACCCAAGGAGTTAAGATAGGGCAACACACTACCCCCATAGCTGCATTGAAGGCTACCCGTAAGGATGTAGATACGTATGAGAAGGCTATAAAGAAGTGTATTAATGTTCCTTTAAATCAAAATGAATATGATGCCTATGTAGACCTTGCTTATAATATAGGCCCTGGTGCTTTCTGTCATTCTACTTTAATTAAGAAACTTAATGAGCAGCATTATGAAGAAGCGTGCAAGGAAATACTGAATTGGGACGTATTTAAAGGAAGAAAACTTGCAGGATTAACCAAGCGTAGGCACGAAGAATACGCTAGATGTATGGGAGAACTGGGTGTTTAATATATACTGGACGTTGGGAATTGGGCTGATTGCTCTTTTTATGGGAGTAGTTGGCGGATATGAATTTGAAGCCAGCAGGTTTGATCTTTTTAAAGAGAAAGTACAAGCCGCAGGAGATGTACAGAAGGCTGCAATTAAAGCCAAAGAAGAAGAAAGTATTCAAACTACAAAGGAAATTAATGATGCGTACCAACATGATATTGCCGTTATTCGGGCTTATTTTGCTAAACGGGTGCAGCACAACCCCAGTAGCGGTTCAGTGCCCTCCCTTCCCGTCGCCCCCGCCGGCACTAATGAAGGCTCCCCCTACACAGCCCTTATTGAACAGTGTGTTGAAACCACAGACCAACTAGTACAATTGCAGAACTGGGTTAAGTCTGAAGAATCTATTAAATGAAAATACTTCTAAAGGAAACAAACGAATGAAGAAATTATTATTGGCTGTGTTGTTCTTTAGTTCAACGGCATATGCTGGTGATTTAATCGCTATAGGAAAACACTTTTCACCTGCACGAGTAGATGCTTCTTGTTCTATTATATACATGGGCAGTCAGCAAGATATGAATCAAATTCTTGGCCACACGTTTGGATGGTGTGCTGTGCGTGTACACGATACTTGTATTTTCGTTTATCGTAATGATGACATTAAAGGTAAACAAGCCTCTGTAGAGACCTGCTCTAAATTGAATGGTGAGGGCGTTTCAGTAGAAGGCGCTGAGAAGCTTGCCGCTACTTTAAACCGCATGGAAATACCCATTAATACAGACCAAGCCAAGGCAATGGGCGGCGAAGTAATAAAGTTCCAAGCAATGTAATAGAATAAAAAAGGGTCCCCGGAGGGCCCCTAAGTACATCATTGATAAAACTAAATTATGTCGCAACTACCAGATACACAGGCTAACTCCTGGGAACCTTCAGTAACGTCTGTGTTCTCCACTAGTTCTGACCACTCTATTGATTTAGGGAAGTTCTCAATTAGATTGTTATACTCCTCTTCAGTAATTTCCTGATAAGGTGCTTGCTTATATGTATGATCTGAGTATGGTAAGAAAGATACTCCAATAATATCGTCAAAGTTCTCATACACCCACGCACCCACCTTCATCCACTCATCCTCTCGAACATAAACAGTGATAGATGGGTTATGTTCGCACCAGTAATTCTTATAAATCAAATACAATTCCAATTGGTCTAACGCTGTCAACTGTGTTCGCATCACAGCGCCTTCCGGTGCTTTGGTTGGGAAGCTAAACACCAGTGTTGCCTCTGGCTTAGTTACATCCGGTTCACAAGGAAAGCCTTTTTGCTGCATAAATATAGCCAATGGGTCGCGTTTATCAGCCCGAACAGTGCGTGTATAGTAAGGGCTATAACTAGGGTGAATACCGCTACTAGTCCCCACCAACTGAGACACAGTGCCGCTTGGCTTAACACAAGTGATAGCCGCACTAACGGGAATACCCAATCTTTCAGCCCACTTCTTATTAGTATCAATAGCATGTTGCTTTAACTCCTCTAACAAGGCAGGTGCTTGGAACATATCCCACAAAAGAGGGTTATCCATAATCCCTGTAAGACTAACACCTAAGAGTCGCTCTTCTTCAGCGTTGCGTTTCCAGACTGATCTAAGATACCGGAAGTCAGTGAGAGTGCTTTGAATAGTTCCAATGATTGTAGCGAGTTCAACCTTTCGCTTAATGGTTTCAAGATTATCACTAGGTCTAACCACAACCTCAGAAAGGTTACAGAATCCATTTGGTCGTAAGATAATTTCTCCGCAAGGGTTCGTTCCATAGCTGAACGAAATATCTGATCTGCCAGATTTAAGACGTTGCCGAGTTGCTGCATTCCTATTGAAAAGTCCTCTTTCTCCAGATTTACTTGCATATAAACTCTCCCATTCCCTCATAAAGATGCCCATATCAGGCTTTTCAGTGTACGCTACAGAATTGTTAGCAAGTGCTCGTTGAACGTTGTCAACCCACCACTGACCAGTTTTAGCATTACGGAGGCGCTCATCAGTAAGGTTGCTAAGAGATATAAGGGCACTCCTACGAACCCCACCAACAACAACCACATCAGCAATCTTGCAGACAATATCGTGGACTTCAAGGCTATTGAACTTTCGCCCGATAGCTTTCTTAAATGCCGCGATAGTAAACGTAAAAAGATCAAGTAACGGTTCCGGGCCACTGGCTCTACCTCCGAATGTTTTTAATCTAGACCCCGCAGGTCGCACTTTACTGACATCAATCTCAGGTACTTTTCCAGCATATAAAAGACTAATCAGCTCCCGATAAGCAGAGGCCCACCCCACCTTGCTGTCCCCTACTTTGATAGTAGTATCTGTTTGGTGCATCTCTTCTGCCACGACTGGCAGCTTATTAATATCTTCCCTCTCAACAGAGAATCCCACACCTGTTCCACATAACAATACATACATCAATTCATCAAAGGCGCGTATGTGATCAATAGGCAGAAAAGAACAATTATAACCTGCCACATTATCACGCTCTAGCGCATCTCCTGCTGTCATTAACGCTCTCATTGAAGGAACTACTTCAAGATTAAGAATAGCATCTCGTATCTTGAAGGTTTCTTTTTCTGTCATTACATATCCAGACTTCTTTGACTGCTTGTACATAAACGCTGCATAACGTTCTACTGTTTCATCCCAATTCTCTCTCCGTCCTAGACTATCTACAAAACGGGCATATCGGGATTTAGCGATAAACGAACTATATAAATTCATCAGTGTCCTTAGTGTTTAATTTGTTCTCTGTATTTTTCTGCATACATGGCCTTAGCCTGCTTATAGGATAGAATTGCTATATAATCACAAAAAGCATCAGCCTCAGCCGCTATTGGTAAACCTGTTGCTGAAATAAACCCGCCCATTGCCGATGTTGCGTAAAAGTCCAATAACCCCGGTATTTCATCTTTTACCGTGCTATCTGTTTCAAACAGTACAGATGGTGGTAGTTTCTTATTAGTAGCCATCGTCGGTATCTTCCCAGGTGAGTGTTTGTTGTAATTGATCGAACTTCTCTTCTATAATATCTTGAAACCTGTCAACAATCATTTCAGAAGTTATTCCAAGCTCTTCTAGTAGCTCTGTCTCCTCCTTTTGTTTTAACCGGTCAGACATATCAGGCATTGTGAGTGTCATCATCGGGCACCTTAATAGTGAAACTCTCTAGTAGCTCTATCTGTCCTTTATCTAGGCCAACCGCTTGGTAGTAACTATGGCGATAATGTTCAAGGCGTAGAATAAGAAACTTATGATACTCATCCAGCGCCCACCCTTCAAATCCCTTTGGAACCATTTTTTATATTCCTTTCAAATAAAACTGCCATAGCCATGTAGTTTAATGCCCCCAACATCTCCCTCTCCCACCACTCCGAAGATACCGTAGTCTCCTTTTGGTTTAAATGCCAGTAGTTCATAGCCTCTTCTAGTTTCTTTTGTGCCTGCCCTGTTAGGAAACCTATCCCATGAGCCTTAGCTAACCGCACCCATTTCTGCTCATAGAAGTCCTGACCCATGCCGTGCCTCTCTTGGCCTTTACCTTCAGCAGCCTGCCCCACCGCATCCTCGAATACTTCATTAAGTGGATGTGTCATGCTATTCCCTTTAGATGTACTTCGTGGTCTTCTTTCTTGGTTCCCTGACTCCACGAACCGCAGTCCTGGCATTGAAAACGTTGATATGTTAGTGTTAATGTTTTTGATACACCTCGACGCTGTACATACTGAGAACCACACTTAGGACACACCGCGCCATCCTCATACAGATTATGATTTGGATGGTTCTTAATCCAAGGCATTACCTTATTATACACTTTTTCAAGCAAAACAACATCCTGCTTATTGTATTCTTCCATTTTTTTCCAAGCATCTTTTTCACCCGCCATGCACTTAACCCATAGTTCGTGGCCTTCGTGTGCTGTCTTAGAACCTAACCCAAGGCGTTGAGCCACATAATCAAGTTTATTGCTAGGAAAACGAAAACTCCCACGCATGGTTCTGAGCAAGTCCACCTGTTTATATGGTGAAGGAGGGGCGAATCCATATAAGAGAAATTCTTTATTGAGCGTAGGGATATCAAATTTAGTTCCATTGTAATGTACCACCGCATCAGCTTCGTCAAGTAGTTTATGAATTTTACTAAGCATTATCTCTGGTGTATACTTCTGCACAGAAGCATAATATATCTTGGTATCCCCTGCCCACTTAGCAGACCAACATAAGGTATATGAAGACTCCATGATCTGCTTGGTGCTTACGTTCTGCTGCCACAGACCCCAAACATGGGCTACGTTAGGGCTTGTTTCAATGTCTACCAATAAGATTTTCATTTAGTTACCTCGGCATTTCCATCTTGTGGAGTTGCTGGAGACCATTTCTTAAAAAATTCTATCGTGTCCCGTAGTAAATAGTTAAATCCTGCGTTAATTAGTGCCTCCTTTTCTTGCAGTGTGACATCTATCTCGAATGTTGCTGAACCATCCTCATTTTCTACTAATTCAGTTATTTCCATTGGCTTTCCTCACTAGTTCCATAAAATGCTCAAGGCTAACAATAGCTAAAGGCTTTGCATTGTTCTGTTTTACCACTAATAAAGGTTCCATATCATCTGGCATGGTGTGCTGATTATAATACTTATAGATAGCGATGGCCGATAAGTTTTTGCACTCTGTCCCATATGGAAAGACTTTCTTTGCTGCCGTGCTTAGTTGTACATCCAGGCCGTTGGCTCCCATGCTCGTGCTCCGAACATCGTCCAGTGTCAGTGTAGGAAACTTCTCTATTATTAGGTCTCGTACCTTCTGTTGTAGTATCCGTCCTTTCTGTTTTGCACTGCTCGTCTTCATTTATCCACCCTATAGGTTCATGTTCAATCTGAGTATCTGGGTTTCTTGCGTCTTTAAAAACATTCCACAACTTCTCTCTCTTGGCAAACTCTGTGAATAACCCTGTCTCCCTGCCATAAGCATCTATCTCCCACGGTTGCTTATAATAGTCTACCGCATCACTATCATAGTCCCGTCCCATCCACTTAGTCATTTCTTCGTCTAATTCTTCATATACATATTGTTTTACATGTACAAACTCATGCGCTAAGGTCTTCAGTATTGTTGTCCCTGAAGCGTAAGGATGTATCTCAATCATTAATTCCCGCGGTTTTCCCTTACTATTCCGTCCTTCTATTTCCGTGGTTGCATAGACATCCAAGTGCTTATTAAACTTTATAGTTACAACAACATGGCGCAGTAACTGCTTACTAATTAACTGTTCGCCATAATAGTGACAAGCACGTACAATATAATCATTAAACCTGTCATCTGGGTGTTGGCTGTGTAATAGAATAATCATTTATTCACCGGGCGGTTTCCAGACTTCACCAGCAGTTCTTCGTAGGTAACACAGTGTGGCTGTCTCTCTAAGTCTGTCTTTGTTACCGTAAGCTTTACAGCAAGCAGCGTACATATCGGCTTCACTTTTACATCCGCTAAGGAGTTTTCCGGCTTTAACTGGCCCAACCCCCCTAATACCTTGGATATTATCAACTCTATCTCCCGTTAATATTTGAATATAAAAGTTAAGCAAAGCTTCTTCCGGTGTTACTTCCTTCATAGACTTCTTTACAAAATTCCAATGCTTTCCCGGTAATTGAAAAAAGTCTTTATCTATGCTGGCAATAATGGTTTCATTGTTCTGTGCTGTGTGCTCAATAGCAATGTCATCATCAGCCTCTTGGTTGTCTGATACGGTAAAGCCCCACGCACTGATTAGGTATTCCCGTATAATCCCTAAGTGCTTTGGCTTAGGGGCAGTTCTATTGCCCTTGTATGGGGCAGTTATAGCTACCTCATTTCTGAAGTTACTATGCCCTGTAAGATATCCTTGATATGTTTCAGCTTCAATATCTTCCCAGAGCATAGTCTCCAAAAACTTAGCTGTCCTAGCGATAGCAATCTTCTCAGATTCCTTCTCCGCACCAAACCCTACGCGATATGAAATAATATCGCCATCAACTAAGACATGAGGCACTATAGAGCCTCTTCTTCTTCACTTTCTGGGTTATATTCAACCAAGTCAGTGATAGTCAGCTTCTTCAACGAAGGGCTAACGCCACTCTTTCCCTTAAACGTCCAGTCATAGGTAGACACAATCGCCTTAGCCTTGCTGCCGTTGGCTATGCGAAAGTCTTTAGCAATCTCCTCGCCTTCTTTGTTAAAGGCAGTAATTGCATAATTACTCTTGCAAGTGATGTAATTACCCTCATCTGGTCGATTCTCAGCATTACTCAGTACGTTAATACCTAGCTCTTTCAAAGCATCTACAGCCTTTGATGACAAGTTAGAGAGGTTTACTGTATATTGCTCTTTATCTGAAACCGGGTTAGGTACTTGCAAGCAAGCCCAATACACATCTGCTAATACTGAAACACTTTTACCTGCGCTCATAATAACTCCTTAGTTAATTTAGTTACAATTTAGTGTACTTCTGCCCAGGTTTGCCCTACTTTATACTCAGCCCCCACTGGGCACCTGAAGTTGAGTATTTTTCCTGCCTCTGCTGCTGAATGTACAACGATTTTACCTACCTGTTCACCGAAGTTAGCAGAAGTTTCTATCTGCACCTCATCATGTACCCACGCTACTATCTTACATGGTATCTTAGCCGCTGTCAAGTTCTTTTTAATCTGTATAAGCCAGACTTTACTGATAATAGCCCCTGCGGACTGTAATAGCGTATTCAGGGCCGAATGAGCAGACCTAATTTGTAATCTGTAGCCACCTAGTCCCCGTATACTACCTTTACCTGCCGCTGCCTCAACTTTAGATCGTAACGAAGCGAATGACGGCACAGCCTTAAAGAAATTACTAAGAATCTGTTGTCCTTCCTTCGCAGAACCACCTACAATTGACCCAATCTTAGATGGAGATGCCCCATAGAGAGTGGCATAAAGCACCGTCTTTGCAATATCTCTGGAAGCAACCCCAAAAGCTTCTTGATTTCGGGTATGAACGTCCCCATTAACAACCTCATTTATGTAATCCACGTCGTTAAGATAATGAGCAAAACAGCGTAGTTCAATACCGCTAAGATCCACCCCAACCAGAACATTTCCGGAACCCACCGTCCAACAATTACGAAACTCACGCCCATATGGCGCTCTGGTAGCCGGAACCTGAGCCATATTAGGACTATGGTGAGTTGCCCTGCCAGTAACAGCCCCAAAAGTAATAACACGACCATGTACCCTCCCATCTGATTGACAATATTCGAGCCAAGAATCCAACTGTGCTGCCCTCTTTTGAAGCATTAAATACCGTGCAATAGTCTTGGCCTCCGGTATATCCATATTTTCTAGCGTTGTTTCGTCTACAATTGTATGCCCTTTCTCGGTATGCTTCTCCGGCTTCCACCCACGCTCCATAAGGCGTTTAGCTATCTGTTGACGGCTACCTACATTGAACACCTCTACATCGTCTTTAAGAGGCCTTCCCGTCCTTTCTGAGACCCTTTTAGTAACTATGGGTGGAAAGGTGTCTTGTAAGGATGCTTCAATGTTCGCCATCTCTGTCCGAATATCTGCTAATAATGTCATGGAATAGGGAATATCCAGTTTAAACCCAGTACGCTCCTGTTCTGATATAATAGCCTGCACCCGGTGTTCAATTTCTACTGCCTGTTCATGTATCGTGAACGCCTCCAATTCCTGAACAAGGGAATCATACACTTTAGCGGTTACTTTTACGTCCTGTATACAGTAATCAATCATCTCCTGGCAAAGACCCCCGTCATAGTCCTTAAAATCTCCCTTTGGAAAGTTAAGGATTTTACCCCAGTTTGCTAGACTATGTCCTCCTTCACGGCCCGCCCTGCACAACCTGGATAACACTAAGGTATCCTTACATTGTCGCAAGACGATCTTGGTTCCCCATAGCTTGTTTAAGAGATGACAATCAAAACCAATAATGTTATGGCCAATAATAATGTCGCAAGAATTAAGGTAGTCATTTAACTCCTCCTTGTCCTTCTCTAACCATGTAAGAACCTCTCCTGTATCCTTGTTCATAGTAACGCAGCACCAGATAGTGTCCCACTTGGTGTTAGTCTCTATATCTAATATAATAGTTGTCATTTAATAATAAAATGCAAGTGTTTTTAACCGATTTCTGTGGATATTGTAGGGTTTTTGTAAGCAGTTGTTACCTCCGTCCATCCAGCGAAATACATATTTTCTGTGCCGTTGCTACATTTACCATACATACCATCCATGTGGTGGAATTTATATACACGATCTAGGCTACCTTCTAAAGCATCTGGTGGAATCTGTGGGTTTTCTAGTAGTTTAAAGTAAGAACCATTTGGTAGTTCATAAAGTTTAGTCATACTTATCTCCTTTAAATTTACAGCGAAGAATCCGTAATCTCATTCATTCGTCCTGTGTCCTTATTATACAGCAAAGCAGAACAATTAGGGCTAGTAAGTCCAGAAAATCTGTTCTTTAATATGGAAACACGGGTAGTGTTGCGTTCTATGGCCTCCTCATGCTGCCCATTACGCACTAATCCTATCACAATATCACTCAATTGTCCAATACTACCTGACCCACGAAGCTGAGACAATGTTGTAGCAGCACCCTCCTCATGCCCTTTACTCTCCGGGCGCTTAAGATGGGATACAGCAATAAGACAAATTCCAGTTTCTTGGACCAGCATCCGTAGCTTTGTCATAAGTTCGTCTATTGATTTTCTCTCATCACCGTTAGATTGTGCCGAAATTACCATACTAATATGATCTAGAAAGACATATTTACAGTCTGCCGCTTTAGCAAAGTACCGTATTCTGTTGATAACATTATCAATATCAGTAGACCCAAAATTGTCCCAGAAAAATAGCCTGTCAGTGCCCATAGTAGATTCAAAGGCACGTCGTAGTTCCTCCTCTGAGGCATACGTATCCGGTAAGTGTAGTGGGCGATTAAGGGATAAAGACATTATAGACTTAGCAGTACGGGGCACTGATTCTTCCATAAACATTAGGCCGATGTTCTCCTGTGTGGTTTGGATTAAATGCCACAGAATCTCCCGGAGGAATTGAGACTTGCCTAAACCGCTGCCAGCACACACAGTAACCAACTCTCCACCGCGCAGCCCATAGGTCAGGTCGTTAACACCCTGCCACGGGTAGAGTGCCATAGCCTTTTCAACTGGTTTATTGACAGCCTCCCACAAAGTAGACCCTGCTATGATTCCATCAGGAACCCACTGCTCTGCCGCCCACCACTGCTTAACATATTCTCCACCTTTCCCTGCTTTCAGGTAATCACAGGCATCCTTGAAACCCTGTACGTGCTTCAGTATCTTGCACTTGCTGCCTAGCACCTCTGCCACCTGATTTGCAGCAATAATACCTGGTTCGTCGTTATCAAAGCTAATAACAATAGACTCAAAAGACTGTAACCATTCGTAAGACTGTTTAATATCCTTTAAGGCAGACTGAGCACCGTTACGGATAGACACGTTGGGATACTTGCTGCCTGCCATCTGATAGCCCGCAAGGGCATCTAGTTCGCCCTCGTGTATGGTTACAGTGCGTCCTCCTTTTGCAAAGTAAGACTGGCCAAACAATACCGCCTGCTTCCAGTCCCCTGATACAGCAAACTGCTTCGTAGACACTGTACGGGTCTTAGAGGCCACGATTTCGCCTGATTCGTTGGTGTACGGATAGTGTTGTTTATCACCGTCCGCGGTCACCCCGTAAGACATACAGGTATCCTTGGTTATCCCTCGCTCTGAAATAGCTTTATAATCTCCTTTTGTCTCTATCTTCTTAGCTTCTTGCCATGGTATATCATTAGGCATATCGTCTAAACTACCTCGTATGTGATTATGGCATATATGACAGTATTCGTGACCATCGTCATATAGACTATTGCCATCACTGCTACCGCATTTCTTACATGGAATATGTTTTATAAATTTACTTTCATTCAATATAGTCATTGACAAACTCCTAAAAATATGATACCCTAAGAACTACTTAGTTAACTACATTGCTTCTATATTGTTAAATACATTAATAGATATTTATATTTATATATCTATATTGTTACTATGTAGTCTATTTAGACCTCGTTTTGTTCATTTTCAATATGAATATCTATGTCTTCGGTTTCCTGGATATCTGTTGTACTCATTAAGTCCATACGTTCTCTGTAGACTAAGTCTTCCCGAACAGTCTTAAAACAACGGTTGCATAGGTCATAAAACTCCATTGTCACGATGGAACGTCTAGTAGCCTCAAAATCAGTTAGGGCGCAATTACACGA
>Ga0364866_10815_pt1 | contig 15134 bp, 14 predicted proteins | sample ExccelAu500001D3_3_FD_206913 | JGI IMG/M metagenome (GOLD analysis project Ga0364866, IMG submission 206913) | Enriched cells from Trout Bog Lake Hypolimnion, Wisconsin, USA - BchlTB.Aug13.5000.01.D3 | ecosystem: Environmental > Aquatic > Freshwater > Lake > Hypolimnion/Profundal zone | place... | reverse complement strand
TAAAAAAATAATTGTTTTATTTTGATATGCTGGAATAGATCTTTAATCAAGATTGGCTGTTTCCCGGTTAAAATAGGAAATAACAATAATAGTAGAATTTCACGTTCTTTTTAATCCCTTCATTTCGCCAATCAAATAGATCACAACACAAAACACTCCGATTCCTGAGATCATAAACATTGCTTTAGGCCCGATAGTAAACCACAGTAAGCCGGAAAGGCTACTCGAAAGGAGGGTAAAAATACTGGCAAAACTGGTATAAAAGCCAATTGCAGTTGCGGTATCGGATTTGTCGGCAAGGTTTGAGATCAGCGCTTTTGAAACCCCTTCAGTAGAAGCCGTATAGATGGCATAAAACAAGAATAGGAGTCCGAATGCCAGAAAAGAGGTGGCAAATCCGAAGAAAAAATATACCAGTGAAAAAATAAATAGCCCGAAGATGAGCATGGTCTTCAAACCAATCCTGTCGGCTATGGCGCCAATCGGATAAGAGAGCAAGGCATAAACCAGGTTATAGAAGATGTAAAAACCAATCATCCTGGTATCCGGCATTCCCTGGTTTTTCATGGCTAACAGGAGGAAGGCATCTGAACTGTTGAAAAGGGCAAATGCAAGCAACCCACCCGTAAGTCTCCGGTATCCGGGTGAAGCTTTTTTCCAGTAACGGAAATAACCGAAGAAGGATGTTTTAATCTTGACATGGATATCATCCTGGTTCTTGGTCTTTTCTTTCAGGAGAAAAGAAAGCGCTATGGCAATCAGTCCGGGGAAAAAGGCAATGATGAATAGCCATATATACTGTCCGGGATAAAACGAGAGGTAAACCAATGCAAATACAGGGCCTATGGCCGCACCAACCGTATCCATTGAACGGTGAAACCCAAACACTTTTCCCTTGTGTTCAGGTGTCGTCTCATCACTTAAGATGGCATCACGGGCACTGGTTCGCAAACCTTTTCCAAGCCGATCGAGTGTACGGGCAAAGAATACCCATAAGGGAAAGGTAAAAAAAGCCAGCAATGGTTTAGAAATGGCACTGAGTGTATAGCCCCCTTTTACGAATGGAACCCGTTTTTGAAGCACATCAGACAGGTTTCCGAAATAGCCTTTGGATAAACCGGCTGTAGCTTCCGCCACCCCTTCTAAAATTCCGATCAGAAGAACCGAAAACCCGATCGACCGCAAATAAACCGGCATGATCGGGTAAAGCATTTCACTCGCAATGTCGGTAAAGAGACTTACGAATGAAACAATTAGAATTGCACGGGTAAAGATTTTTGTCATACTCAAAATTCATAATTATTTCCCAAAGTATGTAAGATAGTCCTTTGCGGCCTCTTTCAGTTTCCCATTCCAGTGTTGGCTTGCAGATTTTGCATTGGCTGTAGTCAAATCGTTAATGTACCTCAATCTCTTTAAGACATTGAATGCATTGATTCGCGTTTCAAACTCATATTGTGGACCCGAAAAGGCAATAAGTTCGGGAAGGAATTCAGTTTTACCAGTCGAAATGGCGATCTCAATCCATTTCATTCTGATATTCAATCCACGCCAACCTGTCATGTTTTTTGTCATTTCAAGATACTTATCAACACGCTCGGGAAAAGACTGACATAAATTCTGTAATGCCAGTTCCTGGTTCAGGTAAGAATAATCCTGCAAGGCTTTTTCTGCATCTGATTGAAGCGAGACAGGAATAGGGTTGACATCTTTTAGTACTGCTTTTCTTACATTGGCATCAGTATCATTAAGGGCCTGGCGGAAGAGGTTGATGGAAATATCAGTCCGGTCAGCCGAGAGTTGATCAATGATCTCTGCTTTTGTAAGGTAAAAAGTCTCTTTCCGGTAACAATTCAGCAGAAGAGCGCTTTTATCGATCACCGGAAAAGAACGCAATGCCACCAGTGCATCATACCGGTCGATCATCTCCGGCGCTTTGAGGGCCTGAGCTGACAATTCTTCAAATCCTTTTCCGAAGGTCACCTTCTTGACTACATTTCTACCGGGATCGAATAAAACAAAATCTATTGCCCTCTTTGCCAGGTTGGTAATGATAACCTCCTGAGTTTTATTTTCGATCCAGGCAACAATGGTGTCAAAATGGGAATCCTTGTAATGCACTTCAAACCTGATTGGCATTTTAAACAATCCGACAAGACTACCGGTTTCCTGTACCTGGTTGACCATAATATGGGTTGCACGTTTCCCTGTTGTATCATCCAGGACAGCATAAGAAACTTTGTACTCAGGCTCACCGCCATGCCATACCCATTCCTCAAAGAACCAGTTATAAGATATACCCGTTGCATCATAGGTACAGCGGAGAAAGTCGTTTGTTTGTGCGTACCTGAAACTATATCTGTCAACGTAAAGTTTGATTGCATCTTTAAATTCCCGGTCTCCCATCACATTTCTGAGCATGGCCAGCACCATCGATCCTTTTTGGTAAATCCTTGCATTCCCTCCCATTGAGCTTGCCACAGGGAAATTGTTTGTCTTTGTAGCATTGAGCAACTGGGTCAGTTCGTCGTTCATTACATTCTGGTAATAATCCTTTCCGAAGATTGATTTTTCAAAGATCTTGGCATAATAGGTTGCAAAGCTTTCCGTAAGCCAGACATCCTTATTCACAAAATGAGCTATGCAGTTGCCAAACCACTGATGGGTCATCTCGTGTGCGTTCGTGTTGATATAGTTCCTTTGCCAATAGGCATGAGGATCAATCAGGATAAAATCTCCGAAAATGGTGGATGTAGTGGTTTCCATGGCTCCATACATATAATCTATCACGGGGGCCTCACGATAAACAGGATATGGGTATTTACTTCCGGTTTCCTTTTCCAGGAAATTCATCATGGCTTCGGTATACTGGTAAGTAGGCTGAACTTTCTCCTCCTGGCCATGGTAGTACCAGAATTCGAGGGGAACCCCGCCTGCTGAAACGGAAGTTTTGAAATCATAGTCACCGATCACGAGTGCTGTTGAAAAATAAGGATGATCTTTAGCCATCAAGTAATGCCAGGTCCTTGTACTGTCGGGATTATCTTTTACCTCAACCCTTTCTCCATTGGCAAACACCTTATAATTGCGGTTGAAAGTATAGTACATGTCCATGGTTATCCGGGCATCAATATATGGCAGCCAACCATGAGGACGATGAGCCCAAATCTCTTTGCGCTTCCCATTCTCCTCCGGTCTCCATCCAATAAAATAGATTGCCCCTGCTTTCGGCTGAGCCGTATAGTCAATAAATATTTTATATTCTGAATGAAATTGAAGAGCCGAAGACGGGAGATAGATAACCAGATTGGGGCCAACAAACTTCCAGTCGGATGAATGAAGTGTCAGGTCCACATCTTTCCCTGTGATCCGGATATATGTGACCTTGAATTCGGGTGCATTAAAAATGATAGAGTCGGTTTTGTAACGGTTCGGTGTGAATGTGAACTCGGTTTTTGCAAGTACGAGGTTTTCTTCAGGCTTGAAGCTGACATCAGCCCGAATGTGTTTAAGTGTGATGATGAGATCAGGTGGAAGGCCGGAAGGATCGTTGAGGTATGTTGTGGTTTTGTCCTGCCCGCAAACATTTAATAAGATAAAAGATAACAAGATAGTGGTGTAGAACTTAAGCATAATATTGGCTTTATGAACTTGATTATTAATTTATGTTCTTTAGATGAATTCCTTTTTCAACATTTCAACCCAATCCGAAATACGGTGTCCGGTTAAATGACTTTCAAATTCCTCATCGATTGCCAAACCAACAAGCTTATCTTTTAAGAGTGCCATAGAGGAAATAAAACTGTAGCCCGTCCTGGGGACAAATCCAACAACCTTTACCCCCTTTTTCTTCAACCAGTCGTAAAGAACCCCCATCGCGTCCACAAAAGAATCGGTATAGGTACTCTGATCCCCGAGTCCGAAAAGGGCAACTTTTTTCCCTGAAAAGTTTACCTGTTCAAGAATTTCCATAAAATCCTCGAAATCATCCTGCAGATCACTGACACCCCATGTTGAAACCCCAAATATTAGATAGGGATATTTCTCTATATCCGCCAATTCGGAGGTATCCACATTGTAAACATCTGCATTTCCCTCACCGAATGCGTGCCGGATGAGGTTTGCAACTTTTTCAGTATTACCTGTCGTTGAGCCATAAAATATCCCGATATTTGCCATGTCTTCCTAAAAATTAATTGTTAATACTCCTTAATAATCAGTGATCTTGAAGAAGCCGAAAGCCAAAAGTAGCACTTTTTCGATGAAGAATATCAACCTGAGCGAGAAACTTATTCTCTATTTCCTTCTGCTCGGCTTGGGAACTATTTTCATCATCAGTATCTACTCCTACTTCAGCACACAGGAGGCATTGATGAACCGTACATTTGATCAGCTTACCTCTTTAAGGATCGCTAAAAAAAACCAGGTTGAGATCTTCTTTAAGGACAGGATCAAGGAGGTCATTCTGCTTTCAGGATCAGATGAAACAAGGAAAATTGCAGAGATTCAGAGTAAAATCCAGGGAGAGGATTGTAAAAAAGAGTTGGCCGCTTACCTTGAGAAGTACAAATCGCTTACCAGTTACTTTACCAGTGTAATGATCCTTTCAAACAACAGCAAATATGTTAAAGGCTTTACGGCTGATCCATCAATAGAATCGGGTAATCTTGAGAACCTGACAGCAGCAGGAAATCTTCAGACTTCACAAATGAATCAGGTGATCCCCGTGACCATTCATGATGAGGTCATGGACTCATCCTCCGGGAAAGTAAAGATGATCATGGAAGCGCCTGTGTTTAATGCAAAAAATGAGCTGACCGGGCACATCGTTCTCGAACTGCCGGAAGATCATATCAACACCATTATGCTGAACAACGATCCGAATAGCGGATTGGGGATGACAGGAGAAACTTACCTCGTGGGAATTGATTTTAAAATGCGGTCAAGTTCACGTTTTATCCGGAATTCTATTTTGAGAACGACGGTTCATACAAGGCCCATGTTATTCGCAATCCATGGGGAAGAAGGCCATACCACCACACGTGATTACAGATCTATTCCGGTATTGTCGTCCTACAGCAAGGTAAAGATTCCGGGATTGAATTGGTTCATCCTTGCCGAGATTGACCTTAAAGAAGCCATGGTACCAATTTACAGAATGCGCAATAGCATTTTCTTATTGAGTACACTGCTTTCAATCATCTTCTTTGTGTTTGTATTCTTCATCTCAAAGCGGATCACCCGGCCAATTAATCAATTGAAAGAAGCAGCCCTGAAAGTTGGCAAAGGCCAATACGATATTGATATCCCTGTCAGGTCGAATGATGAGATCGGGTCACTGACCCAGGCGTTTAACTCTATGTCGGTGCAGATAAAAGAGAAGACCCGGGAATTACAATCTGAAAGAACCGGGAGGTTAAGATCAGTAATCGATGCTGAAGAAAAGGAAAGACAGCGGTTATCAAGGGAAATCCATGATGGGATCGGCCAATCCCTGATAGCTCATAAGCTCCGCCTGGAAAGCCTTCTTTATATGAATGATCCGGAGATTAAGGATCAGATCAGAATATTGAAAGACCAGTTTAATGTTACCATCGATGAGATCCGTAGAATTTCCAATAACCTGATGCCTTCGGTACTTGAGGTCTTCGGGATCACACTGGCATTGAAGAACCTTTGTGAGGATACAGAAGAACATGGCGCCATCGAGATACTTTTTCAAACGACAGGCGAACTTGAAGATATTAACACAAAAACTAAAACTTACCTTTACCGCATTACACAGGAGGCACTCAACAATATCCTGAAACATTCAGGCGCTAAAGAAGTCACTTTTACCTTGTCCAGGTCCAAAGATATCATTACTTTTATTCTCCGGGATGATGGTAAAGGATTTGATGTGGAAGATGCTGCCTATGAAAAAGGGAATGGCTTGCATAATATGCGTGAACGGGTAGCATTGATGAGGGGAACAATTAACATCCTTTCATCACCTGGAGAAGGAACAACTCTAATCATCAACTTACCAGTATAGTAAAATCATGGAAAAGATCAAAATCATATTGGTTGACGATCATCAACTTGTCAGAGATGGAATCAAGGCATTGCTTACAGGCGTTCCTGATATTGAAATCATCGGGGAAGCTTCTTGTTCCGGTGAGCTTTTCAGTGAACTTGAAAACCTGAAACCCGACCTCCTCATCATGGATATTTCCCTGCCTGAAATTTCCGGAATTGAACTTACAAAAAAGATCTGTAGTGAATATGCAGGGATCAATGTATTAATCCTGTCCATGTACAACAGTGAAGAATTCATTTTCAATTCACTGAAAGCCGGAGCCAGAGGTTATCTTCCGAAGAACACCTCACGGGACGAACTCCTGGAAGCCATTTATACGATTAACAAAGGAGAAGAATTCTTTGGTGAATCAATCTCAAAGGTAATGCTGAAAAGTTACATTAAAAGAGCTACCGATGAAGATCAAACTGAGGACAGAACCAATGCAGCACTTACCAGCAGGGAGATTGAAATACTAAAATTGTATGTTGAAGGATTGATCAATAAAGAAATCAGTGATAAACTCGATATCAGTATCCGAACAGTAGAAACACATAAGAATCATATTATGCGGAAACTGGGATTAAAATCGACAGTTGAACTGGTGAAATTTGCTATAAGAAATAAGATTGCAGAAATATGAGTTGCTTTTTCACAAACTTATCTAGAAACTTTCCACTGGATACGTATATCTCGTAAATCCTGCTTCGTTTCTCTTATTTTTATGTCAGTAAATTGCAGGATTGTGCAATATTAATATTGTGCGTAAAATTGTGGCTCTCAATAATCATCGACACAATTCTGCACTCAATGAATACAAGAGTAACTGCCATCAACGCTGTCCTGATATTTTTTATTAATTTCTTTTTCATTTTACCTTGTTTTTCGCAAACCGAAGACGAACATCAGGCCGAAAAAAGTCCTTCCAATCCTGTTCAGTTCAATCTAGGTGCCGACCTTGTCAGCCGTTATATCTGGCGTGGGAAAGATTACGGAAATTCACCTGCCATACAGCCAAATGTTTCATTTTCATTTGCCGGACTCAAAATCGGGGTATGGGGATCATACGGAGTTATCTACAGAGAGAATCAAGGGAATTATTCTGAGTTCGATCCATATATTTCTTACACCTGGAAATGGTTTACATTAGGGATTACCGATTATTTTTATCCGAATGGTGTATCCCCTAATGATAACAACCGCTATTTTAATTATAATTCAGGAACGACCGGACATACATTTGAAGGAAGCCTGACTTTCACAGGCCCTGAAAAATTCCCTTTGCAGGTTTATGCCGGCACCTTGTTTTATGGTGCAGATAAAGGGAAGGATTCCACAGGAGTATATGGACTGGGAACTAAAAACAACTATTCGACTTATTTCGAAGTATCTTATCCTTTCACTGTCAAAGGGATTGGCATTAAACTTTTTGCAGGTGGCATCCCCTTTGGAAGTGGATGGTATGGGCCTTATGGCGGAGTTGTCAATGCAGGGTTGACTATTTCCAAATCAATAAAGATCTCTAAAGAATATGAGCTCCCAATCTATTCATCAGTCATTTCAAATCCCCAGGCACAGAGCGTTTTTCTGGTTTTTGGAGCCTCTTTTTAGAAATGGCGAAAAGACGGAATTATTAATATTAAAAGAAATCAAGAAGGAAACATCATAAATTAATTTTTAATTCAAATTTTTAATTCAAATTGACTATGGGACAAATTGACACTGGTTCGACAGGCTTTATGCTGTTATCGGCAAGCCTCGTCATGCTTATGACACCGGCCCTGGCTTTCTTTTATGGAGGGCTGGCCACAAAAAGAAATATCCTGGGTATCATGATCCAGAGTTTCGCTTCCCTGGGGTGGACCACCGTTTTATGGTTTGCTTTCGGTTATTCCCTTTGCTTTAGTGGAGGAGCAGGAGGTTTTTTCGGAAATCTTGACAAAGCCTTCCTTAATGGAGTGACTATGGATTCTGTCTTTGCGGGAAACGGGAAGATCCCGGAAATCGTTTTTGTCGCCTATCAGATGATGTTTGCCATCATCACGCCAGCTTTGATCACCGGAGCTTTCACGGGTCGTGTTACATTCAAATCTTATATGATCTTTCTCACATTCTGGCAGATCCTGGTTTACTATCCTTTCGTTCATATGATATGGGGTGGTGGATTACTTGCTGAATGGGGTGTTCTTGATTTTGCTGGTGGAATCGTGGTTCATGCCACTGCAGGTTTTGCTGCTTTGGCTTCTGTTTTCTATGTTGGTGCACGTGTGGATAAGAATTCGACACCCAACAGTATTCCTTTGGTTGCAATCGGATCCGGATTATTATGGTTCGGCTGGTATGGGTTTAATGCTGGAAGCGAATTACAGGTTGATAAAGTTACTGCCATTGCATTTTTGAATACCGACGTCGCCGCATCTTTTGCCACGGCTGCATGGGTTGTGATTGAATGGATCAGGGAAGGCAGGCCAAAATTGTTGGGATTACTGACTGGTTCTATTGCAGGGCTAGCGACCATAACGCCATGTGCAGGTTTTGTTCCTCTCTGGTCAGCTCCGATCATTGGGGTTGCTGCTGGTCTTTTATGTTACCTCGCAGTTCAGTGGAAAAACAAGATGAAATGGGATGACGCTCTTGATGTATGGGGGGTTCACGGTGTTGGAGGTGTGCTCGGCACAATTCTATTAGGTGTGTTTGCCACTAAATTGGTCAACTCCGGAGTAAAAACCGAAGGTCTCGCATTCGGTGATTCTACCTTTTTCTTTAAACAGTTGATAACGGTTCTGGCTGCAGCTGCTTATGCATTCGTATTCACTTACATCATGCTTGCACTCATTAATTTATTTGTAAGAGTCAGGGTTACTGAGGAAGATGAAAAAGTAGGACTTGATATCGCCATTCACGGCGAAAAAGCTTACGACGAAGGAAGTCTTTAATCTTGAACCTGGATAAGATGATCAGGAGGCTGCCCCAAAAGGGTGGCCTCTTTTTTCTTACCCATATTCTGTAAATTTGTTATAATTTTGATTCGGGAAAGTTCCTGTTAGCAATTTTTTAATCTGAATAATGAAGACCTTTTCATTCATCGCGGAGATGGTTAATGCCATGCAGATGGAACATAGTGCAAAACACACTATTGGTTTTGTACCAACTATGGGGGCTTTGCACCAGGGTCATCTTTCTCTAGTTGGAGAATCAAAGAATAATAATGATATCACCGTTTGCAGTATTTTCATCAACCCCATTCAATTCAACAACAAACAGGATCTTGAGAAATATCCGCGTAACCGGGATGAAGATCTCAGCCTTCTTCAATCGGCAGGTTGTGATTATGTTTTTGAACCAGAAGTTAATGAAATATACCAGAATGGAATTCCAGTTCTTGATCTAAACTTTGGAACACTCGACAAAGTTCTTGAGGGTAAGTTCCGACCAGGTCATTTTAAAGGAGTAGCGATAGTTGTTCAAAAATTACTTGAGATCATTACACCTGATAATGCTTATTTTGGGAAAAAAGATTTTCAGCAATTGCTTGTGATACGGCATTTGGTTTCATCGCTTCAACTTCCGGTTAAGATTCATGCTTGTCCTATTTTTCGTGAACCAGATGGACTGGCCATGAGTTCAAGAAATTTGCGACTTACTATCGGTGAACGGCAGATAGCTTCTTTGATTTACAGCACACTTTGTAAAGTAAGAGACAAAGCCGGACAACTCCCTGTAAAAGAACTCAGGCAATGGGCAATAAAAAAGATCAATTCAAATACCGCATTCACTGTCGAATACTTTGAAATTGTTGATAAAAACGACCTGCACATTCTTGAAAACTGGAAAGATAGACAAAATATGCTTGCCTGTACTGCTGTTTTTCTTGGAGATGTACGCCTCATCGATAATATTGAACTTTTTTCGTAATTTTGCACCATGATGCAGATCGAAATATTGAAATCCAAAATTCACAGGGCCATCGTTACCCAGGCGGATATCAATTATGTTGGGAGTATCACTATTGACCAGGATCTTATGGAAGCCGCCAACCTGATCGAATTTGAGAAGGTTCATGTGCTTAATATCAACAATGGTGAACGGATTGAGACCTATGTGATCAAAGGAAAAAGAGGGAGTGGAATCATCTGTTTAAATGGTGCTGCAGCCCGAAAATTTGTAGTTGGCGATATAATTATTATTGCCTCTTATGCCATAATGGATTTTGAAGAGGCAAAAAAATTCACCCCCCTGCTTGTCTTTCCTGATAAGAACAATAAGCTTACAAAGGGGAAAAAACACAAATAATGGCCTTTTTCAATTCTGAACCAACCTCATTCAAGAACAAACTTTTCACGTTTATCAAGTTCGTTTTTTTTCTGGGTTTAGGAATCCTTATTATCTGGTTATCAGTAAGGAATCTTACGGCAAAAGAAAAAGGAGAAATTCTGGCTTCTTTCAGGATTGCCAATTATAACTGGGTTTTTCTTGCTATCCTTTTAGGCATCTTAAGCCATGTTCTTCGTTCACTTCGATGGATGATGTTTTTTAAACCGATGGGGTATCATCCTTCTTTTAAAAACACATTTTATGCTGTGATGGTTGGCTATTTTGCAAATATGGCTTTTCCTCGTCTCGGCGAAGTGACTCGCTGTGGCATCCTGGCTAAATATGAAAAAATACCATTTAATAAATCCTTTGGAACCGTTGTCACAGAAAGGGCGTTGGACATGATCATTTTTGTTCTTTTGTTCTTTTTGATGATCTTCACCCAAATAGGGACTCTTCATGATTACCTGGATAAAAATGTTTACCCCGGACTACAAGGGAAGTTTATCCATCCGTTTTCCAATCCCATTTTCCTCGCGGGAATTTCATGTTTTCTTTTATTGATTCTCTTTCTTTTTTTACTTCTCAGAAAAAGGATCATTCACAGCAAAACCTGGCATAAAATACTGTCGCTGGTACTTGGCTTCTGGGAAGGATTTAAATCACTTAGCCAAATCAGGAAACCCATTCTATTTATATTCTATTCCTTTGCCATCTGGTTTCTTTATTTTCTGATGGTTTATATCTGTTTTTTCTGCTTCTCTTCAACAAGTTCATTGAGTCCGGGAGCAGGATTATCCTCTCTGGTTCTTGGGAGTATTGGAATCATGATTACACCTGGAGGGATAGGACTTTATCCTGCTATTATACAGGAGACCTTATTGCTTTACGGACTTTCACGCACGACTGGACTTGCGCTCGGATGGATTGCCTGGACTGCACAAACTGCTATGATCTTAATAGTTGGTAGTTCGTCTTTAATTTTGTTGACATTTAATAAAAATCCAGATGAACAAGCTTGAAATTATATCTTCCAAGATCCTGGACAGCGAGCACCTGAGACGGGCATGTGTGCGATGGAATTTCAAAAACAAGAAGGTTGTTTTTACGAACGGATGTTTTGATATTTTGCATCTCGGACACATTGAATACCTTGCAAAAGCAGCAGAATTAGGGAATGTATTGGTAATTGGGTTAAATTCTGACAAGTCCGTTAAGATGATCAAAGGCGAAACCCGCCCTATCAATGATGAACATTCACGGTCGATGGTTGTTGCTTCTTTAGAGTTTGTCACGGCAGTAGTTTTATTCGATGAAATGACTCCCTATGAGCTGATTAAAACCATTCAGCCCGATATTCTTGTGAAAGGTAATGACTGGAAGGTTGAAGAAATTGCCGGATATGATATTGTGCAGGCAAAAGGTGGCAGGGTTGAAACCATTGAACTCACACAAGGATACAGTACAACAAGAATAGAACAAAAGATTATTCAGCTTCACAGACCATAAAAACAAGCAACACACTTCCTCTCTTCTTCAATTTTACACAATGACAAAACCCAGGACCACATTCTTCTGTCAGAATTGCGGGGCTCAATCTTCAAAGTGGATTGGCAAGTGTCCTTCCTGTGGCGAATGGAACACATATATTGAAGAGGTCGTACAACGCGAGGAGAAGGCAAAAAAATGGCAATCAATGGAATCAGGTGGAAGAGTCCGAAAGCCACAAGCCATTGAAAATATCACTTTTGATACTGATCAGCGAATCAATACCAAAAATGCAGAGCTAAACCGGGTTCTGGGTGGAGGGTTGGTTCAGGGATCTGTCATCCTGATTGGAGGAGAACCCGGAATAGGGAAATCTACTCTGATGCTGCAAGTTGCGTTGAACTGCATAGGAATTAAAGTACTTTATATCAGTGGAGAAGAAAGTGAGCAGCAAATAAGGATGCGTGCGGAACGTATAGGCATCAACAATCCGGATTGTTTTATTCTGACAGAAACTTCTACACAGATTATTTTCCAGCATCTAGATGATCTCAAACCTGGCCTGGTTATCATTGATTCCATTCAGACTTTACATACAGATAATATTGATTCTTCAGCCGGAAGCATCTCACAGATCAAGGAAACAGCAGCAGAAATGCAGCGCTTTTCTAAAATCACCAATACACCAGTATTTTTGATAGGACATATTACAAAGGAAGGAGGCCTTGCAGGGCCTAAGATTCTGGAACATATGGTGGATACGGTACTGAATTTTGAAGGAGACCGGAATTATGGGTATCGTATACTCCGGGCAGCAAAAAACCGCTTTGGTTCGACATCTGAATTGGGCATTTATGAAATGCAGGACAGTGGATTGAGAGAAGTTTCAAATCCGTCTGAAATTTTGCTGTCACAACGTGATGAGGCTGTTAGTGGAATCACCATTGCAGCGACAATTGAAGGTTTACGTCCAATGCTTATTGAAACACAAGCATTGGTTAGTTCTGCGGCTTACGGAACACCACAACGTTCTTCTACGGGATTTGACACTAAAAGACTTAACATGCTTCTTGCTGTTCTGGAAAAAAGAAGCGGTTTCCGCCTGGCAACCAAAGATGTTTTTCTCAACATTGCCGGTGGAATTAAAGTTGATGATCCTGCGATTGACCTCGCCGTTGTTGCAGCAGTTCTATCTTCAAATGAAGATATCCCGATTGATTCGAAAACCTGCTTTGCTGCCGAAGTTGGCTTGTCAGGTGAAATCAGGGCCATTAATCGCATTGATCAAAGGGTATCTGAGGCAGAAAAACTTGGCTTTGAACGGATCTTCATTTCCAAATACAACTTCAAGGGTATCGACACGAAACGATTTCACATTCGTATCATCCCAATAAAAAAGATCTCAGATTTTTATTCCCATTTATTTAGTTGAACATGAGACATCGAATTCTTTCCGATCGTTCTGAAATGGAATCCATTATCAGAAAATGCCAGGTATGTCATATTGCTATGGTTGATCCAGAAGGTTTACCCTATATTCTTCCTTTTAATTTTGGCTATGAGAAAAACATCATCTATTTTCATTCGGCAAGAGAAGGGAAAAAGATTAGAATCTTAACAAAAAATCCAAATGTATGTGTGGAATTCAGTACAGATTACATGTTACGGTTTCAAAACGAAAGAGTCGGGTGCAGCTATACCATGAAATACCGTAGTGTCCTTGCTTACGGAAAAGTTGAATTTATCGAAGATCTTGAACAAAAGACAAATCTAATGAACATTGTCATGAGAAATTATACCTCCGGCGACTTCACTTATAATCCGCCTTCAATGAATGAGGTTCTATGCTGGATCGTTAGAATAGAAAAACTGGAAGGAAAAATAAACGGGTATTAATATACACTTTGTTCTTCTATTTCAGAAGACTACTTGAGAATATTGATTTCAGGATAAACACATCATCTCCAACGAAGAGCCCGGGAATCCGGGCTCCTGCCGTTGAAAATTAGTTTGTATTATACTTTCTTTTTTGATTCACTCATGTAAGCCACGAATGTTTTAGTCACAAGATCAAATTGATCAGTTGTGTATTTCACAGCAGCATCTACTTCGTGGTTCTGACATAATTCGATAAAACGTTTAAATCCTTCTACCGGGATTGTCCCATTTGCAACGACACGAATCACTCCCTGAAGTACTGGGATATTTCTTCTTAGGATTTGTTTTGACAAATTGAAAGTAAAAGTCAATCCTGCAGGGAAAAAAATCGTCTCGGCAAATTGCATCAGCAAATCGATATTTTTTTCAGCATCTTTGGTCTTTTCCATCTCCGTGGTTATTGCCTTTAGCTGATAATAGGTAATTTCAGTGTACCTTGGGATAGCCCGACTAAGCAGTTGTACTGAGATAAATCTCATTATGTTGTATAACTCTATCATCTCTTCCGGATTGACTTCACGTACGGTATAACCAGCGAATTTCCGGTGAACGACAAAGCCTTCGCCTTCCAGTATTCTCAATGCCTCTCTAACAGGAATATGACTTGCCTGGTATCTTTCAGCAATTTCGCGTTCAATAATTTTATCGCTTGGATTCAACCTGCCATAATTGATGGCTTCGCGAAGGGAATCAGCTATTTTGTTTGATGTTGTGGATTCTTTTTTCATTTTCCTTTTCTTATTTTGTTATTGATCCAATGTTAGGCTTTGTAAGAACTGATGAGGGCGACAAATCCCTTTGTCATTTGCTCAAATTCCTCGATCCATATCTCAGTGGCTTTCTTTGTGTCTTTCAATTGACAAAGTTCCATAAATTGACGTTGGAATTGTGTAGGAAGTTTCCCTTTATAGATTTTTTCAACCATACCCTGAAGAATAGGAATGTTACGGTTCATAATCTGCATTGCAAGTTCTAACGAGTATCTCAATCCTGCCGGAGCAAATGCAGCTTCTGCGAAATCAATCAACAATGCAACCGATTTATCATTATCAGTTGATTTATCCATTTCATCAATCAAAGTACGGAACCGATGGTAGGTCAATTCAGTATAGCGTGGAATGCCTCTTGAAAGAAGCTGTCCAGACAAGTATTTAATGATGTCATATAATTCTACCATTTCTTCCGGATTTATTAATCGTACTGTATATCCGGAAAATTTTTTGTGAATGATAAATCCTTCACCTTCAAGAATTCTCAAAGCTTCCCTAACAGGGATGTTACTGGCATTAAATCTTTCGGCAATTTTTCGTTCAATAATTGCTTCTCCGGCAGAAAT
>Ga0364866_10809_pt1 | contig 15206 bp, 10 predicted proteins | sample ExccelAu500001D3_3_FD_206913 | JGI IMG/M metagenome (GOLD analysis project Ga0364866, IMG submission 206913) | Enriched cells from Trout Bog Lake Hypolimnion, Wisconsin, USA - BchlTB.Aug13.5000.01.D3 | ecosystem: Environmental > Aquatic > Freshwater > Lake > Hypolimnion/Profundal zone | place... | reverse complement strand
CCCTGGGTTTCGTAGAGCCAACTCTGGGCAAGACGGGCGCGAATGAACAGCCTGCCGCCGGCATCGGAGACCGTGGGCTGATCGGTCAGATTGCCGGCAAGAATGATCTGGTTAAGAATTTCCATTGATCTACTCCTCAATACGAATCTCGTCGAGAGCGCCGCGGACAATGGCCGCGAATTCGTTGTCTTCAGGTTGAGTCGGTGCCGGATTGTCTTTGGTCTGGCTGGCTGCCGTTGGGAACTCCGGCGGCCTGAGCTTGGTGCGGGCAAGCAGCGCCTCATTCATGAAGTAGAGGCTCTGCACACCGTAGATCGGCGCGACGCCGTTGATGAAGATCAGCATGTCGCCGGGGGCGATGATCTTGCTGCTTGGATCGTTTGTGGCTTTCGTCGGCGGCTTGATGCGACGAATTTCATCGACGGTGATTAGCGGACGTTGAATTTGCTCGACGCTGCGAAAGATGTGCTTGAGGTAGAAGTCGGTCCGCTGGCCGCTGTAGTTGACCGTCTCTTTCTCGACGGTCATGTTGCCGCTCAGCTCGGAAAGATTCTTGCAGGTCTGAAGATTGTCGGTCTGGAAGGCGGCCTTGATATAGCAGTTGTCGGTGATGGATTCGTTCGGCCCGTATTCCTCGACGATCTGCGTAAGCGTCTGCGCAATCAGGTAAGGTTTGATCTTGTAACCGGCCATGAGGCTCATGGCCGACGCCAAGTTCGGAATCTTTCTCAGTTCTGGAAACTCGTCGAGCATGAGCAGGAGATGGTGACGGTCCGGGTCGAGTTGCTCCATGAGGCGATTGAAGATGAGCTGAAGCATGAGCCGGACAAGCGGGCGCAGCCGGTCGCGATCCGGCTGCGGAACCTTGAAATAAAGGCTCATCGGCGCTTTTCCGTAAGCCAGGTCGCGCACACGGAAGTCCGAGCGCGAGACGGTCTTCTGAACAATCGGGTCGTCGTACAGCGTCATCGGGGTGACGATGCTCGACTGAATGCTCGATGCCTCGCGGTCGGCGCGATTCAGTTGCCGCTGAACTGCCTTGCTCACATAGGGGTGAGTGAATGTCGGTTTGCCGTTCAGGTCGAACCAATGGAGACGCGGTTCCGACTTGCCGCCTGGCATGTGGATGGTCTTCTGCATCTCGACCAGTACATCGGTGAAGTCCATGCCGGGTGTGGAGTAGTGTGCAAGCACATCGGGGAGAGTGGGCTCACGGGGCAGGACGAGATTCCTGTAGACGTAGCCGAGATGAATGATGCCAGCCGAGACAAGATCGACGGCAGCGTCCTCGAAGTGCTTGTAGAGGTTGTCGTCATCGCCGTGGCGAATGACGGCGTTTGCTATGGTTTGGGCATCGGCCACTTCGTAGTCCGTCTCCCAGCGGATTTCAGAGAGCGGGTTATAGCAGCAACTCTCCAGAGGGAGGGTCGGCGCGAACTTGAGGACGCGTTGACCGATGGCGTGGCGGAAGCCGGCCGACTTCTCCCAGTTCTCTCCTTTGAGGTCGTAGACGAACACGCTCTGCCGCCACTGGCAGAGCGTGGGAATGATGGCGGAGACACCTTTGCCGCTCCGGCTCGGGGCAAAGAGCAGGACCGGCTCCGCGCCCGAATGAAGTAGATAGTGAATCTCTTCGGTCTTGGGATCGCGCCAGCCGCCGATGTAAACGCCATCGGTTGCGTCGAGTAGGCCGAGCTTTTCAATATTCTCGCGCGTAGCCCAGGTCGCCGATCCATGCAGATTCATCAGGCTGTCTGTGCTTTTTCGGTCGCGGATGAGCGAGAGAAACCAGTAGGTGAAGTAGGCGAGGAAGAGACCGCCAACGATGGTAACGCCAAAAGCGATCCAGAGATCCTTGCGAACGCCAGAGCTGATGAGACGGCTACCTGCAAAGTGTTTCCAGAGGATCAGGGCTGCAAACGGCTGGTAAACCGTGGTGCCACGAAACCGGAAGATGGGTTCACCCATCTCGATGGGGTTGTGAAGCTGAATAGCGAGCCACTCGGTCGCCGCGCCCGCAGCGAGCGTAAAGGCCAGGACTGCTCCAAAGAGCGAACGGAGATTCCAGCCGCCTTGCCAGTGAGGCCGATTGGGGAGTACGTAACCGGGAGGGGTGATTTTGCCGTTCTTCATGGAATGCCTCCTTGCAATGGAGTGTACATTCCACTACGGGTGTTTGGAAAGTCAGTATCCCCTGTCTCGGGTCCGAATCATCATCCGGGATCGGAGGGTTTTGTTGAGTTCTCCCATCCATCCTTTGTCGGACTCGCCAACCGAGAGATTCATTGCTCGCATCCGGCGGGTAATTGAATCAAGCGCTTTTCCATCGCGGAGGATGTCTTTGTCCTTGCCTGCTGCCGAAGCGTAAAGCTGATCCGGGTTGCTCCGCAGACTGTCGATGACGACAATATTACCCGGCTGGAGGTCTCCTCTCGCCCAGGCAGCGCGAAGCGTCGCGTCGTGGCGGATAATCTCGATCCTCCCCTCTGTCGTTTCAAAGATGGTTTGAAACGCTCCCGTTCTCTCCTCCTCACCATTAAGCAGGACACGGCCAATGAGCCTTTTCGATGCGAGGGAGTACTCCATCGGCGCGTGGGGATCGCTGATTGCGACTCCGCAACGGAAGAGCGTCCGTGCCCGGTCCTGGATGTCCTTCATGTTTCGGAGTTGGCTGAGGAAGTCGGAGCGCACCTGCCACTGACCGCTTATAACGGACTTTGCAAGTCCGATTTGGGCAAGATGGCGGAGGCGGGATGCCTCGAAGGCATTCGCTCGATCATTGAGAATCCGAAACGTGCCCTCGCCGGCAGGCGGGAGCAATCGTCCTTCGAGTCTCCGGTCGAGCGGTGTGACACGATTCGCAGAGAGTTCGGATTGTTTTTGGTGCTCGATCTCCTCGAATGTGCGTGGACCGAGCTGCCTGGTCAAGGAGCGTTGCGCTGCCTCACGCAGTCCGCGTCGGATGAGTTCACGTGGGAGAATGAGTTCCTCGCCGGAACGCAGTCTGCCACGCACAATGATGTGGGTGTGTGGATGGTCCGTATTGTGATGGACGACTCCGCCCCACTCCACTTTGTCGCCAACTTGATTCTCAATGCGTGCAATCACATCCTGCACAGTCCGGTCAAAATCCGCCTCCGGGTCCTCTGGGGAGATGACGATCTTGAAAAGTCGTTTGTCGCCGGCTTTCTGCCACTCCCCTGCAACAGCACCGAGGGAACGCTCTTTTGCCAAACCGAGCTTCTCTTCGCCCTGGCTCTCGCGCTCGCTCTTCGCACTTTCTCGCTCAATATAGCAACCGTGCGCTTTCCATCCGCCCGGAGTGCGGGAACTGGAATAGCGAACATTAACAACAGCGCGGCGCTCGAATGCTGACGGCCTTGGTACCGAAGTCGCGTTGGTGGATACTCGGCTTCCTCCGGGCGTACTGCGGCTCACAAGGCGCGCCAGACGCAACAGGTTTCGAGCAACATCCGTAAAACGCGGGGACGAGGTCCGTGACTGCCGGACGCGGCCAGGGCGTAGTTGGCCGCTCCGATCACGGCTGTCCCCGTTCCTATTCCGATCATCTGGAGGCCGCGGCATCTGACTACCTCTCGCTCGGAGATTCAGGGAGAGTACTCTCCAAGCCCAATTCGCTGGAAGTGTAGGCTCCGGAGTCCCTGCGGCGTTGGAACTCCCGTGCCGCAGTGAGATTCACTTGTTCGTAGACCAGAGCAGCACGGGCGCGCGCACTGGCCAATAACGTCTGGGGAACTTCGGGGAGCGCCGTCAGCGCGTATTTGATGTAGCTGTCAGTCAGTGCGAGATGGAGCTGTGAGACGGTCTCAAGACTCTGAAACCGGTGGGCCATACTGTCAGCGAGATTACCGAACAGGCTGTAGACGAGCTGGATGAGATCGTCACGCTGGCTGGTGGCCACATTGACGAGATATTCAAAAACCTCATTGTCGCTCTTGGCATGAAGCTGAGCCTTGATGGCCGCAACGCGCTCGGCTTGCCCTTGCTTCAGGCGAATGGTGTACCGGACGATCCCTGATGGCTTCGGTCTTGGCATGGCCGCACTATACAGCAATGTACACTGCGATAGCAAGTTGACGCACAGAAGTCATCTAAAGTACAGCGGTGCGTCACAGATCAGCAATGAATGCAAAGAAGATGAATAGAGACACCTTTCAAAGTGCGTCAGCGCTTTATGTTCCACTAATACACTCCCTGTTGAGACTCGTGCTGCATACCAAACCCGGAGTCGGCCTTGCGGCCGCAGAAAGGCGCGCCCCTGGCGCGCGACAAAATACAACTAAACGCAACAAACTACGACTTTATGCAATTCGAGTGAGGTTGCGGTCGAAGTTGCATTTAGTTGCAGAAAATCTCCTTCTATTGCATTTAGTCGCAAAGAATTGTAGAAAACTGCGTTTCCGTACTTGTGCCCGGCGAAGATCTCTGGCATTCTCTAGTGAAATGCACATCTCACTAGAGACACGACTGCCCGAACTCGAAAAGCTGCTGGAAGCAATGGCGCTTCGCCGCGGCTTCTTTGGGCTGAAGGGGAAGCTCCTCCGGGGAGTGGCAAAGGAGTTGATAGCCGCAAAGGCCGGTGGGCTTACCTGGAAAGCCATCTGGGAGGCGTTGCGCAATGAAGGGTTTGTTTGCGGCTACCCGCAGTTCTGCCGGACGGCAAAGAGGTTAGTCCTGAGTCAGGGCGCAATGCAGCAAGGGGGCAACGGCAAGAACCTCCCCGCCCCTTCAGGCGGAAAGTCCGTGGAACGAGGCGAGCTTCGTTCTGAAGAACAACCAAAGCAGGTCAACACAAATCAGGAGAAACCCGAATGGCAAATTCAGAGGGAAGAATTGATGGCTCGGCTGGACCGGGAAGCGGAGTTGAACCGACAAAGGGAGGAGCGGCTGCGGCCTGTGAAGATTTTCAAGCCGAGCCCATTTGTGGGCAGAGGCGAGGAGTAGCGGCGGGACTAGGTATGAAGCCGAAGCGGGTGGTATTCCCCATCGCTGGCAAAGGTGGGGTCGGCAAGACGACGGTGGTGGCAACCCTGGCGGAATGGTATGCAGACAACTCATGCCGGGCGGATTTGCTCGACATGGACCCGGACAATAAGGCGGAGGGTTCCTTCAAGGCTCTGTTTGCCCGCGCGCACAAGCTCCCGGCGCTCGAAAGCTGGACATATGACAAGCTGCTCGGGATTTCGCTCGAATCAGCTGCCGACGTAATCCTTGCCGACCTGGGCGCGGCTCAGGGACATCGGATGATTCCGTGGTTCCGGGAGTTCTACCGGGTTATGCAGAAATCCGGGCTTGAACTTCGTTGGACGGCGCTTGGCGTCGTCGATGGGGACATTGCCTCTGCTCGGTCGGTCATCGAGTGGGGAGAGGAACTGCAGAACACAGTCGATTACGTGATTGTCCACAACTACTTTCAGGAAGGCGTCGCATCGGCCTGGGAGAATCCGAAGCTTGCCAACGATGTAGTGCAGTTCCGCGAAGCCTTTTCCCCTGTTGAAATTCGGATCGACGCGCGGCGGCCTGATCTCCAGCGAATGATGCGGACGATGAACGTCACGCTCAGCGATGTCGGTGAGCGGCGTACTACCGTGCCGGAGTTGCGAGCGCCCGACATGACCCTGCGCGCAAGAACGTACCGGTTCCGCGCATTCAGCCAATTCACGGAAGCGAGAAAGGTTCTCCTCCCATGAGCACAACTCCGGCCCTTGTAACCGACAAAACCGCATGGATTCGTGATCTCGTCTTCCTGGCTTTCCCGGAAGGCGAGGCCCGCGAGCGTGTCCTCATCGACCTGGTCCAGCAGTTCTCGAAGATGGACCCGGAAGATCCCGAATGGCTGCGCTACAAGCTGAGCATCGTTGAGTGCCGTGCGCTTGAGAACACGGCGCGCAGCCTCACGGACGCAGCAACGGAGCAGGCGCGGCTCCGCGGCGTAACGCGCGAGATTGCGGACTTTGCCGCGACACAGATGAAGGGATCGATCGACTCCGCTACGCAGACAACCCGGCAGTTGCTGGAAGACGTGCAGGCCAGCCTCCACGAGGCCATTGCCGGTGACGCAATCCTGAAGAGCTATTCCGAAGAGACGCGGAAGCATTTTGCAGCCGTTATCAAATCACTGGTCGATGATGCCTTGACCCGTGCGTTGACTGTAGCGCACGGGCGCATGGACGAATGGGTCAAGAAGACATTGGAACATTCGATGGCTGAGGCCCAAAAGGCGTTGAATGCCGCCAACAATGACTTCAAAAGCAAGCTCAGCGGAGTATGGGGATGGCTGATCTGGGCTTGCATTGCTGGCGGGCTGATCGCCGGGGCACTCCTATTTGCTGGCGGGTTTTCGCTGGGTCAGAATTGGTAGCCATGATCAACTCGTAACATTGCGGTGGTTACGACATCATGGTCCTAATGATCGCATATCAAATGCGTGAGTCTGATCGGTATCGTCCATATTGCTTCACCATCTCATGCGGAACGGGCGATACGATCCCTCATTCTTGAACACATTTACCAAACTCATTGCCTGCATCCCAAGCAACTTGCTCGGAGAGGTCGTGCGTGAGCGATATTCCATGCCTTTCGTCCATCTCTTAATGAAACTCTGAAGCAGCAGGTGCTTGGAACTGCTTCGCAAGAGCCCATGTTTACCGATTTCAGGCTTAAAACCTCGTCCGAGCATTCCCATGACTACTCGATCTCCGAAGGGCGCGCGAAATTCCTCAATCAAATCGAACACGAGGCTTCCCTGGTCACGAAGTGAACCGTGCATGACGCCAAAATATGGATCGAGTCCGGCCTTCACGACAGCACGCCATACTTCGCCATACAAGACCCCATAGACGTAGTTCAGACATTGATTCACTGGATCCTCAGCTGACAAGGTTATTCGGCCCGCAAACCCGAACTCCGAGGGGATGATTTGGGCAAGTTGACTCCAGTAAATCGCCGCCGCGCGGCCTTCCAGACCCATAGCCACGCCACGCACATTCGCCTCACTAGGATCAAGTCTGATGGCTTTCTGTGATAGATCAAAAATCTGGTCAGCGGAGCTTCTCATGGAGGAGGCTGTGTCAGGCGCTGTGCGGCTGCGGTATTTCGAAAAATATTTGAGCACCGCTGCTTGGTTCGAGACCTTCGCCGAAATCATGGAAAGGCCCGCCTTGACGACATCCGGCTCCTCCCTGCGAATAGCCTGTAGCCGTCGCACCGACGACCTCGATGTTTCGATCGGAGTGACCACTGCGATTGGATTACCGAGCGGAAGAGCAATGACAACCGGAACATCGCGCTCCGCCAGCCTGATTTGGGCCTCAACAGAGATATGCATTCCGTACCCCTGCAAGTAAATAAGGCTAATCTGATCCAGCGAACGCCGGTAAATTTCCACACGCCTCTTCCTCAGAATTACATCCGCGCCGTCAATGCCGATAAACGCTCCATGCGTAAGAACGTACAGTCTGTCACCATCTTCAAGCGTTGTCGTCAATAATGGAGTTGCGTTTACAGCACCACGGTTCGAGTGCTGAAAATGGCCGTTGCGGCGGGTATCCAATGACGTGGAATCACGGCGAATGCCGGTCTCCGTTTGTATCGTCCATGAAGAATTATCAGCGGGCTCAATTTCGGGGTACCCGCATGCCGCCTGGGAAGCGTTCTGTGAAGGGCGGCCTGCTGATGCTGGTAGGGTATGCGGCGGTAGAACCGCCATTCGCTCACGACACAACCAAGCCGGGTTCTCACGAAGAGAGTCAGGCAAGTGGATTGCCGCGGTTTGTTCGATACGATCGTCCAGGTCGCGCATCTGCGCAACCAAAGCGGATTCACCGGGCAGCAGAAAGTAGTTGCGCCATCCTCTGACAATTGAATTGAAGCGACTCAGGCAATCGGCTGCCTTATCAAGGGCGCCGCCGGATGCCGCGAATGTTTTTATAAGGTCCGATAGCTGTTGGAGCAGAACTTCAATGCGCTCTAGTTTCACAGTCAATGAACCATCCGTAATATGAAATCCAAGAAAATCAAAACCTTCGGACACGGGTACGTAAAAGGTCTTTGCAGGCTTCAGTTCCAGCCGCAGTACATCGTGCAGGAAATCCGCCAGTCGCTGGCAAATATCCTCTGCCGCTTCCTTGCTTCTTGCGAAAATGACAAAATCATCTGCATAGCGGACAAACGGAATTCCCATTGCTTCAAAATGGCGATCAAACTGATCTAAATAGATATTCGCCAACAGCGGCGAAATAGACTCACCCTGTGGCACGCCAATCTCATTCGGGAGCAAATCGCCAAATTCGGCAACATCCACAGTCAACCAGTTGCGGACCAGCGTGAGAAATTCATCGTCGGCAATACGGCGCGCGAGGATGCCAAGCAAGACATCATGGTCAATACTGTCGAAACATTTGCGAATATCCGCAATGACAGCCCATTGCCTGCCGGAGGCTATGAATGACCGTGCGACAGCGACGGCTTGATGAGCGTTTCGATGCGGACGAAACCCATAGCTGAATCGGCTGAACGTCGGCTCATAGATCGGCTCCAACAGAGAAAGGCACGCGGCCTGGACAACGCGATCACGAATGCACGCAACACCAAGATTTCGTATCCCCCCATCGAGCTTAGGAATCTGAATCCTGCGTAATGGCTTCGGACAATAGCGGCCTGCACGAAGTTCATCACTTAGTGCCTTCAACTCTTTTTCGACCACAACTCCAAACACCGTTGCTGTTATTCCGTCAACGCCAAAAGCGCGTGTCTTCGACTCCTGAACTCGGAACCACCCAGCTCTCAGAACTTCGACATCGCAAAGACGCGCGTATAGGTCTCTCTGGGAATCAGGCGGATTCGCGAAAGACTTTACAGAAGCTGCTACTTGGTCGAGCGACGCGGCGCGCCTTCTTCGCGCCGCAATGTTCCTCAAACGTGCAGCCAGCGCGAAGTCAGATGTTCTCTCCCGCACACGCGCCACGATCGCTTTACCTGTGCGGTTGCTCTTTATCCACAACTCGGAGCCAGTCAGTTCATGAAGCCGCTCGGCCTCGACATCTGAGAGCCAGGCTGCATGACATTTAGGATCGATAGGGACCTTATGCCCCGTGAACCAAAGCGATTCGGCGCGTTGAACCCATGACAATGCTTGGGCAGAAAGGGGACGCTCTGGATCAAGGCGGTGCACGGAGACGTGCCGCACTATACCCAGATGTGTATCGACCCAGCCTTCTATCGGCAACGCAACATGGGCATCGGGGTAGAGATGGAGAAGCGTAAGCCCTCTCATAATTTCTCGATATTGCTCTCCCGACGCCGCCATCGTGCGCAACATATCCTCCAAGGAGGCTTCCACAAGAAGCTGGACAATTGCGTGTTCCTTCGGCTCAAAATGTTCAATCGGCGCCTCGATCCACAGAACCGACGGCTTTGAAAGAGCATCTAGGATATTTCCCCGGTTCTCTCCCTCGGATATTGCGTAAACAGCCGGAAAGGAGAGTACCCAGGCGAGCATGTCCAACAGTTTTCCGAGACCCGACGGTTCGATTTTCGATTCGAGAAACCAATGGCGCGTTTCAGAGGACGACAAACAACGAAAGAGCGCGCCAAGCCCAACGGAACCATCGGAAGAAAGACGGTACGCAGCATCCGCTGCCCAATTTATGACCGCATCGGCGATGTCTACTTTCGCAATTGTGGACAATGACTTTAGAATTCGCGCCCATAGACTGTGCAGATGAGCTGAACGCTTAATCTGGAAGAGAGAGACTGGACGGCGGCGGTCCGCAACATCCACCCAGATCACTCGCTTGCGATCAAGCCCCATCTTGGTGCCCGGAGAAAGAAGCTCGGCTCCTCTGCCAGTAGCGTCTTGGACGATCAGCGACCCAGATCGCGTTTTAAATCGCAGCGCCTCCCGCAGCATCAAGGCGGGAGCATCGAGACCAGTGCCGAGAACGGTCAAAGTTTCATTTAGCACTGACATGACTGCCTCCGGTTTTCTCTCCCGGCGTCCCATTCTGCGACTGCTTTGCTTTCTGTTTCTTGGCCGTCCCCTTCTGCTTCGGGGCAGCATCTTCTGGCGCGTTAGGAGATGGCACCAACATGGGCTTAGGGGCCGGGACCATCGCAACCGCGTTCGGCTTCGTTTGGCTCTGTCGGGTAAGAGCGGCACACCGTTCTTGAAACTGCGGCCAGGTGATGAAGAGCTGCGTCTCCGGATAAAGGGCCGAGAGCGCCAAAGCAACACTCTGGCAAACAAGGCGTCTCTGGGGTTTTACCGCTGGCTTTCGGGTTTTGTAGTCGTAAACCTCCACAGAATCACGCGGAGTGAATTGGGCCAGAAGACGTTCCATCGCCGCAACACGCTCCCGCAAACTTCGTAATGCCCGCCGCGTCGCCCCCTGATCGAGGAGGTAAGCATTCTCCATTGGGACGTCGATGCCAGTTAGAAAGCATTTCGCCATATAGACACTCCCATGTCCGGAGTGACAAGCATCCTCAGGACTCCGGCCACTGATCCAAGGCAAGCCCTTTGTCAACTCGCCCGGTTGCTCGTGTTTGAAGTGGATAGGCCAAGTTTGATTCCCTCGATTCTTGGGATCTGAATCACTTCCCAAGAGCGCGATTACGTTTGGAATTCTGAACAAACTGACTAACAAGTTGGACCCGTCTTCGGTTCCGTTTTTAGTTTGATCCGAGGGCCAACGAAGCGCTGGACTCCCAGATCAGATTCAGGATTCTCAGACAAACCTACGCCACTTTTTTCATAATTGCAATAGCGAAGCCGTTTATTTTCAATAGCTTACGCGACTTCGCGGTTAACTTCGCTATCAATTCTGTCCCGACTTAACTTGAACCTTCTTCCCAAAAATTCGCTCGAAATTCGGCGCGAATTTTAGGAGATTTTCTCCTCAAAAAAATCCGTTGCGGGTGGGCTTGGTGCTTCTATACTTTGACTTGTATCCAGCAGAACCAAGTTGAAGGACCAAAGGGACTTAAGGAATACTCCCATGCCCGATGCGTCAGGGGAAAATAGCAGGAATACGAAACTTCTTGACGAAGAGATTCATGCAATCACCCTCAAATTGCATGACGATCTCAAGGGATCTGAGCCCGTTTGCGTGTCTGTATACCAGCCCACGCCCACCGGCGGGCGACTTTCCTTGATCGACCGGGCGCTTGACGAACAAAACAGAGTTGCAGCATTGAGCCCCGGCAAGGGTGCGAGACATTCGTTCCTCAATCCAAGCGATGATCTTCCGTGGAGAGTCGTATCAGAAAACGTCGACGAACCAATGCTCGATGATTACGTCAGTCAAAACCCGGAAACGGTAAGAATGGACATACTGTCGATTTACCAAGACAGATTTGCATCGAGAGTTAAGCTGAACACGGAGAATGGACACGTCGTTCTCGGGACACGCTACCGGCTTTGCTACGTCTGTCCGACCTCTCTGAACCAAACAAATCCCTCGGCGCACCTCCCCCGCCTCGGATTGGTGTACACATTTGGGAGTTCGTTCGGAAAGAAATCACGGTTACTGAACGCCGCCAGAATTGTCAGCGATGTGATCCTAGATGTCAGATTGAGAAACTTGCTGCAAGATGTCGGTCAATTCGGCCCGCGTGGCAGAAACGGATCACGACCTGCTTGGGAAATTGCAGCGGATCTCGGTGAGGGAATCGATATAACTCTCGAAGAGAGCATATTTCTCATTGCAAAACTACTCCTCGTCCACCACCACTTTTATCCACAACATCCCTTGGCTTACTACCTTATTGCCAAACTCGTCAAAGACCCGGCACAAGTATTTGGATTCCACGGGCTAGATACGCCGTTATTGGCACCCTTTGACGAACGGAAATCGATTAGCCAATTGATGGCTGATATCTCTTCTGATTTCTTGTCGCTCGCTGGAGCCTGTGCATGGAATCGCAATACTAACAACACGCACGCAATGCAAGTAGCCGAGGAAGGAAGGCGATCGATTACCGACGCATTCCCAATTGCACTTACTCTACTTTGCGGCTGCGTGAGCCACGGCTACATCGACAAATCTATAAAGCAATCTCTTAAGAACAAAGGAGACTTCCAAATCTCTCCTCCTCCCGGCGTTCCGCTTTCAACAAGAAATCTGCCGACCTTTGCATACGAGGATGTAAAAAGTGACGCTGGCGACGAAGATGTAAAGCTTAGAGCGCGTGCGTTCATCGAAACCCTGCATCCGCTGGGACCGACCCACATGTCTCCGTCATGGAGAGGGTTTTACGCTATCAAGAACCAGGGATGGGTGTCCTTCAGAGGTGAACGGGTCACGCAGCGTCCGGTAAAGGACTGGTTTGTCTCCTATGTGCGCGCTCGATGCATCAATGCTTTTGAGTCGCTGGGCCCGTTCCGGGAGCCCTAATTACATAAGCTGAAAGATGGCGCACAACGTTCCAGGAGTGGGCGCGAGGCCGAAAGCACGAGAGCCCTAATTAGCGCCGACAAGTTTCCCACTGCTGATCTGACTCAGGACCTCGGAGCGTGAAATCGCGCCGAGAATGCCGGCACGGCCACCGCAACCGCCCTTGACACAGGCAGCCATGCGGACGAAGATTATTCCACATTTCTTTTTGGAAACTCCCTCGAAATCAATCTGGGCCCTTTTCGGAATCAGTTCGCCTTGGGAGCAGTTATGAGTTCGGCTCTCTTTATTCCGCGCTTCGGTATTGCCCTCCCCGCAACATTCCCAAAAGCTAATCAAAGGCGTTGCCCATTGCTGCGCAACCGCACTTTCAGAGGTTGAACGTTTGCACAAACCAGGGAGGGAAGTATGTCAAGTTCGGAAACCTCCGCCACACCGATCGAGCCACCGGCGCAAGAACCCACGGCACAAGAAGAACGTCAGGAATGGGTCTTTCGAGCGATCGCGGGTACCGCCACCATCTTGCTGCTCTGGCTTGCCTATCGCGCCCGGAATAATGGAGTCCTGCCTCTGCTCGTAGCGCCTTTAATCGTGGGCGCGGCAATCGCAGCATTGCGAATGCCCAGGTTCTCCGGCGCGATTACAGTGGCCGCCCGCCATCAAGATAAGAGTCCCAGTAGTAGTATTCTGGGACCTCCGAGGAAACCCCATACGAGGAGGGTTGTTTTATGAAAAATCTGGTAGTTTTGCGTTTTGTCCTCGCCCTCACATTTGTATGTTTGGGCATGATTGCTTGCAGTGGTTCGGGATCGACTCCTACTCCACCTCCCACAACCTACACTGTTACCGCAACTGCCGGAACTGGAACAACGATTTCTCCAGCTTTCACTTCGGTAACTGCTGGTGGAACCGCAATATTTACGGTTGGTCTCTTGTCTGGCTACCAGAACCTGGTTGCTGTTGGTTGCACCATCTCAGGCACTACGTGCACGACTGGTGTTATCAACGCCAATACTACGGTTTCTGTTTCAGCAACGGCGATTCCGACCTACACAGTAACGCTTCAACTTAATGGAGTTACGGGAACAGCCCCAACTTCAGTCGTTGCTGGTGGCACTGTAACTGTAGGCGGTGTCGGTCTAGCCTCTGGCTATCAAGGACCAATAACAGCAACAAATTGCACCATCTCAGGCACAACTTGCACGAGTGGAGCTATTAATGCCAACACAACGATTACGCTGACTGCGACACCAATTCCAACCTACATTGTTACCCTCCAACTCGCTGGCACGACTGGTACGCTTTCTGCTACTTCGGTGGCAGCAGGCGGAACGGTTTCTGTCACTGGTGTTGGATTAGCCTCTGGCTATCAAGGACCAATAACAGCAACAAATTGCACCATCTCAGGCACAACTTGCACGAGTGGAGCAATTAATGCCAATACAACAATTTCGTTGGCTGCGGTTCTAACACCCGGCATCGATTGGGTTAAGAAGTCCTTGAGAGCTGTGTACGATGCTGACCTCCTTACAACTCCTGTTTGTTTTCAAGTTCAAACACACGGAACGGGTTTCCATGTAGTGGTGACCCGAACTGATGTTTCTAACGGAGAAAGCTCTACACTAAACGATGCTGGCACCGGCTGTGATACTACAAAAGGTGATGGTATTTTTAGTGGGGCATTAACAATGACATCCGTGCCCAGCTCCCCTTATTATGGAGGAAAGATTGGAAGGTTGCTATTCGGCATTGAGCTTGTGAGCGATACTAGTGGCACGACGTTGGTATCAGAAGGTACCCAACTTCGTGTCGCGAGTTCAACTCTTCGGGGAACAGTGAATACGACGCTATTTGGTGCATTTACAATTGCCCCAAATGCGTTGTTATACAATGTGCCTTACTCAACATCGAAACAAGACGTTGCAAAAGCTGTCTATGGTATCGTAAAGGATACTTATGATGGTTTGGCAATGTCTCAATCTCGGTCTAACAGCAGTACGGGTTTCGGTACACAGGATTACTCTCCTGTGCGTCAACCTGTTGTTTACGGTATCGGTAGCATCTCTGGCTTTGATGAATCTTCCTCTTACGGGAGTAACGGAGTGCTTCTTGGTATCATCGAGAACGATGATGGTGATGCTGCAGACTTAGCTTTTAACCACGAAACCGGTCTTCACATGTTGGGGTGCTGTTATGCCTCAAACTCTACGTTGCCGTTCAGCAATAGTGGACCTCACATTAACAATGGCCTGTTCAGCTTTTCAGACTCTGTGATGGATGGAGGAGCTCCTCAATACATCGTGCAGCAACCTAGCGGGGATTGGATGATAGTTGTCAATAAAACGGCAACTGCTGGTGAAATATCACCTCTCGCTAAGTACTTTGCCCGCATTATCCCAGCCAATGCAGTGCCATCTCCGATGTGTGCTGCATTTGGTTACACTGGGAATTCGGATCCTGGAACAATCATTCTAGCGGCGCAGGTAAGGTGTTTTACTATTCAAGACGTGATTGCTCAATTCGGGCCAATAACACCGGCTCGGTCAACCTTCAACTTCAACGTTTTGCCCGTAATTCGTTACGAGGACGGACAACTCAATGATGCGTTGATAACTTCAACGCAGTGGATGTCAACTTTCTACGCCGGAACTGCTGCGTGCCAAGCGGACACCAATGTACCACCATTGCCTTGTTCTTTTGATGGGGCGATGAATGGAGACGCAACCTTGTCTACCACGGTAGTTCTCAAGTAAGTTCTTTGTTTCATTGAATCTCACTAAATGCCCGCTT
>Ga0364866_10475_pt2 | contig 15206 bp, 16 predicted proteins | sample ExccelAu500001D3_3_FD_206913 | JGI IMG/M metagenome (GOLD analysis project Ga0364866, IMG submission 206913) | Enriched cells from Trout Bog Lake Hypolimnion, Wisconsin, USA - BchlTB.Aug13.5000.01.D3 | ecosystem: Environmental > Aquatic > Freshwater > Lake > Hypolimnion/Profundal zone | place... | reverse complement strand
GAACCAATGAGTTAACCAACTAATGAATCAAATAAACTACCTTTGTATAGCTTAACGCGATGAGAAAACAAATCATTATCACGGTAGTTTTATTAATATCCACAGCGTGTGTAACGGTTTTCTATTTCAAAAATTTAAATACCCCCGGGATGCATACCAGTCTGGTTATGCGGGCAATACCCGACGATGCAGCACTTGTACTCGAATTTAACAACGACAAAAGTTTTTACGATATTTTCAATAATAACAGTTTGTTCTCGGCTGTAGTTGGGAAACCTAATATCAGTGATTTTAACACGATACGCGAAGAATTACTCCAAAACCCGTATTTAGAGAAATTTTTTTCGGGGCAAAATATTTATATATCTATACACCCGTTAAACCAAAGTGACCTCGGATTTCTGTTTACCACATCGTGTGTAAGTGGCTTAAACCTGCCAGTTTTGACGCAGTCATCTGAACATCCCGACAGTAATTTGTTGGTTAGACCGCTTTTTCCCGGTATGAAACTAGGTTATGATATTTTTATAAAAAAGCTAAAGAAAAGCTTTTATGTTATTATTAAAGACGATAACATTTTTCTGGGTAGTTTCTCGAAACAGCTAATTGATCAATGTTTAAACTACAAACAACAAAATGCAAAAAATGCTTTTGTGTTACTTTCGCCACAGCAAAATGCCAACTCGCTGGCAAACTTGTATGTAAACTACAATGCGCTTACTCCACTGTTTAATCAGCTTTTTAAAAATAAAAATACAGATATTTTCAGAAGCTTCAGGTTGCTGCCTGGTTTAGCTTCGCTAACGTTAAACTATCATAGCGATGCCTTAATGTTTAACGGATCAACAACATTTAATAACAATAAACTGGCGGGCTATTTAAACCTATTCACGTCTCAGCAACCGGTAGATAATCATTTAAAAGACATTCTACCTTCAACAACTGCCTATTGCACGAGCTTTGCGGTTTCAAATCCGTTAAAATTTGCGGCCGAGCTTTCTCAATGGCAAACAAAATCGGGCTTAAAGGCCGAAAAAGACCAGTTGCTCGCTCAAATAAAAACCGAAACCGGAGTAAACTTAAAATCGGAATTTAACAATTTATTGGGTAATGAATTTGCCATTGTGACTACTCGTTATCTGGAAAAAATAGCGATTATTTCGATAAACGACGGTTCAAAAATGAAACTATTATTAGGAAATATTAGTAAAATGACCAGCGAAAATTCGGGTGTGCTTGACTATGAGAAACTTCCGTTTTATTTGCTCGGAGATTCTTTTAGCAATTTTAAGCGCCCTTATTTCATGATTGTTGATAATTATTTGATTTTGACTAATTCTACAGGCGAGTTGGCCAGCTATTATGATATTTATATCAATAGAAAATTTTTAAGCAGAAACGACCAATACAATCAGTTTGATAACCTGCTTGCTGAAAGAAGCAATGTCGCGTTCATTTTTAACTTCAAAAATTCGTTACCCATATTAAAAAGGGATCTTTATCCAGAAATATACGATGCCATTGAAAACAACGAACCTGGATGGAAAAATTTTTATGCGGCATCTTGTCAGCTAAGCAGCGCCGACAAAAATTTTTATACTAATTTTTGTATTCAATTAAATTCGGACACAACTATGCTAAAAAACTAAATAACAAGCTAAATTGTATATATTTAAGGAATTATACCTTGCTGGTATTTTTCTGGTAATCAATAATGTTTTTATCTTTAGACCGTTTTAACGTTTTAAACTATTTGAGCGCACAATAATAAAATATGAAGAAATTCTTACTCATTTGCACCTTTTTACTAGTAACTCTTAAAATTTTCGGGCAGCAATTTTCTCAATACAATACCAATACTCTTTATGATTCATTCGAAAACCCTTCGCAACGGGCATTCATTCCTGATTCCAGCAAACAATTCGCGTTCAATTTTTTACTTCCAAATATCAATTTAAATTTCTTTTTAGGTGGTGATGCTCAAGCTACACTTAAAAGCCGCTATTTTTTGAGCTATTATAACAACTCGACGTTAAAAATAGGCCAGGGAAAATTTAACCGTTTAAACTTAAATGCCAATGCTTATTTGCTGATGGCAAAGATGTTTACAAGTTTAAATGGAGATGCAGAAGTTGGGTTTTCGTGGCAAACAAAACTGGAAGGCCGGGCAACTATTTCCGACGAATCAATAGGGTTATTAAATGGTACAGGCTCTTTTCAAAATGGTAACAATTATACAAACGTTCTTAACGACAACTACAGTTATCAGGTCTATCATCAATTTAGTTTAACCTACCGCGAAAAAATCACTAAAGACTTTGCGTTTGGCGCAAAATTAAGCTTGTTGCTGGGTATATATGCTTCAAACTTAAATATAACACAGTCCGCCCTCTCGGTAGATACTGCAAACAGTGCAGCATCACTGGCGGCAAAAGGAAGCCTTAATTCAGCTTACATACCAGGAAACTTTGGCGGAACCGATCTGTTGCCGACATTCAGAAGTCCGGGAGCATCTATATCATTTGGCGCATCGTACCGGACTGAAGATGGCTTTTTTATACAGGGAAACGTTAAAGACCTGGGATTCATACACTGGAGCAGTCGTTCCTATACATACAATTTCGACAATAGCGGCACGGCTACCGGACTTAATTTATCGACCAGAGAAGACAGCGTTTATGGGGAGGTAAAAAGCTTATCGCATCACAATGCCAGCCTGCAATCGTTTACCACAGCAACTGACGGAAAAATAGAACTCAGTATCAATAAAAGTTTTTGGTTAGATGACGATAAAATATTAAAATATTCGCCAACACTTATAGCTTCAAAAGAATTTTTCTATTCGGGCTTTGTTGGCGCATTGGTTAACCCTATACAATATAAAAACTACGTAGTTACCTTAACCACCACATACGACGATTTAAAAGATTTTATAGTGGGTGGTCAGTTTATGTATAAAACACCAAATATTGAGGTTTTTGTTGGTAGCGATAAGCTGGCACAAAGTATTAGCATTGCAGACAATTATATATCACCTGCTAAAGCATATACCCAAAACCCTTCCTTTACAGGTGCAAGTTTCTTTATTGGTTTCGCGCTGAAATTTGGGCCTACAATTGAACACCCGATGAATGCAAGCTTTATCCATACAGGAGAAAAGGGCTTTTTAGGCAGGTTGATTGGCCGTTTCTTTAAAACTACAGATTGATCCTTATTTCGGATTTCGGAATTTCGATTTCGGAATTATCTTGTCTGAACCAGGATTAAACAGATTTTTGGGATTAACTTGATTTTGTGAAAGCTTCCGATGTCTGAACCTTGATTTGCAGGATTAAAAAAACCTCCTGATTTTTAATTTCAGGGCAATCCTTTAATCCTGCAAATCAAGGTTCAGACCAAATCATTTAACGGCTTTAACTCCAGCAATAAAGTCTTTTAAATAGAAAGGTTCAAACGCCGACACATTTTCGAAATGTTTGCCGTGGAATTTTGCGAGTGCAATCCGCGTCAGGAATGCTGCGGAATTAATAAAACCAGTAAGAAACAAGGCATTGGGCTGATTACTTAAAACACCTTTGCATTTTTCGGCGCCATCTCCAAAAAACAATATTTTGTTATCTTTCAGGAGGTCGTTAAAACTATTTTCATCAATAATTTCGGCAGCGGTGGGTTTTAACTGCGCACCGTCTCTATTGAAAATGGCAGTAAAAACTTCCATTCTCCGCGCATCAATCATTGGGCATAACAACAGTGAATCACTAAAGTTGGTTTTATCCCCGTCAATAACACCATAAGCCATCGCCTCCAATGTATTAATGGCTATTAAGGGTTTATCAAGCGCGAAGCACAAGCCTTTAGCAGCCGAAACCCCTATCCGTAAGCCAGTATAAGAACCAGGCCCGCAACTTATGGCTATAGCGTCTAAATCGGTAATATCTATTCCAGCTACGGTGTTTACTTCTTCAATAAATTTCGTTATTACCTCGGCATGAACATTCCGCTCATTTACTTCCTTTAAAGCAATAAGGCTACCGTCTCTTGCCAAAGCAACAGAACATGAAGTAGTCGCAGTTTCTATTTGTAAAATAAGAGCCATCTTTTAATATAGTCTTTAACTCAGGGAACTGGATCGTGTCCGTGCCCACCCCAGGGGTTGCAACTTGCAATACGTTTTATGGTTAACCAGCCGCCTTTAAAGGCTCCATGTTTTTTTATGGCTTCTATCCCGTATTGCGAACAAGTTGGCGTGTAACGACAGGAAGCGGCCGTTAGCGGCGAAATTAGATACTGATATATGCGGATCAGGATAATAAAAAAATATCCAACGATAGTTTTCAATATATCCACCATCACTCTCATTTGGCAACTTCGGCACAAAGCTGTGTGAGCAGCTTTAACATCTTTTTTTGGGCGAGGTCAAACGGCGTAATATCTTTAGCAACATAGCCCAGAAAAAGCACTATTTTCTTTTCGGAATTATTAAGCATTTCATATAAATATGTCTGCTTACTTAACCGGTATGCTTCCCTCATCCGCCTTTTTATTAAATTACGGTCAACAGCTTTCTTAAATCGTTTTTTTGATACAGAAAAAACAATTTGAACAGGAAACACTTGCTCTCCGTTCGCTAAAGCCCAGGAAACTTTAAAGGGATAACATAAAAAAGAAGAACCGTTATGATAAAGCCCGTCGATGAGCTTTTTATTACATAACCGTTCTTCTTTTTTAAAAGTATACATTGTTGCAGGACCGACCGGTAATTACATTAAACAAAAACAACAGTCAGCCCCTCTTTGAGAAAGCAACCAGCTTTACGCTTTATGACTACCCTCGTCAGATACTGACAATCTTTTTCTTCCTTTTGCTCTTCTAGAAGCTAATATTCTTCTGCCGTTAGCAGTTGACATGCGCTCACGGAAACCGTGTTTATTTCTTCTTTTCCTTTGTGAGGGCTGAAACGTTCTTTTCATGGCTATTTTATTCTATTCGTCGTTTTAAAAACAAGAGCGCAAATGTACTGTTTATTTTTTTCTTTTCAAAGATAGTTCAGCAAGTTATTTGTAAGTTCTATATTTAATTGTACAAGCGGTATAATCTGCCCTATAAATATTAAGTTTGCTTTAATTATCTAAGTCACAAAAAGAGCCAGCTATTTGCCAACTGCATTCAAAAAAAAACACTATGCCTTAACCATGAAGATATCGCTTTTCTTACTGCTAACTATTCCGATAATTTTAATCGGCTGCTATCAATACGATATTAAAAAAACATATTCAACCGCCAAAACAATTCTGCCTAAAAAAATAAAATCAATAAACCTTGCCACTCACTTATTACAGAATAAGGATACAATGTTGGTTAAAAACAAATCGGCTATTTCCATGCTGCTGGATTCGGTAACATTAGAAAAACGCAGAAAAGAATACGGCGACGAGGCCTTTTATGTTGGTGCTGATGACGATGCCTTTTATTCGGCCGATGTAAGGTCATTTTTGAAAAAACGGCATTTACCGTTGATTGACGCGACGGGGTATAAATATGTTAAGTTTTTACAACCTGACGGTTCATCATCATTAATAAAAACAGATACGTTACAATCGATTATGACTTATTACTTTTTTTATCCGTCAAAAGCCCCGTATGATATTGATATAACGGATATTGAACGCGAGTATAAAAATTACTTTCAATAGAAACAATAAAAAATGGGGAAGCTTGAACTTAAAAACCTAAAGGATAAAGGGTACTTATTTTACCTGTTTATACTATTGACATACGGCTGTGCCTCCCCGAACGAACGCGTAATGCCATTTGTTAATTTAGAATATTCGGGCGAAAGGCTGTTTCCGGTTGCCAAAAACGATGCTGAGTTTGCGTTCAGAGCCCGGATGAATTTTTCGACCACAATTGATCGTGTTTTGACCATCTCGTACGACAAAGACCTTGGTTATGTCGGCAAACTTTTAGCAATAAAAAGGGGAAAATCGGGCACGAAAAATAAGGACAACACAATTTTTAAGGAAATAAATGTTACGCCAACCAGCGGGTTTGAAAAATTCATCGCGAAAGTAGATTCCTTAAACTTGATGAACTTAGCCGATCAGGAAGAAAATAATTTTCCACTTACATACGACACGCCATTTTCCTTATACATTATAGAGATAAAAAGGCACGGAAAAACTAACCAGTTTAGGTTCAATACACATTTCCCTTACCACGAAAAAGTTGAAGAAAAATACCAGAAAATAGAGGAGTTACTATTTGAGGAGTTTAAATTCAAATTTTATTTTAAGAAGAAAAAAAACGTTCATATTGCTTCAAAATCGTAAAAACCGGGGCTCGTTGTGGAAACGACTGTATATTTCTACGCACCCTGGGGTATTTACATTATCTGCCCCCGCCAGGCTTATTACACTCAAAGTCCCGGCGGGAAACGGAATCACCCTTACAAAGCTTCTTTGCCTATTTTTCTGATTTTGAAAATATTAATAACCAACATGATTAGTATGCTCCAAACGGCTATAATGATGGAAGTCGCTATAAACATTAACCAAATTGGTGCCTTACCCCTGGTGGCAAAAAGAGACCGTTTGTTAAAATCACTAACGGCTACAAATTTGGCCCCCCATGGAACTGTTTTTTCAATCCTTAAATTACCGTACTGGTCGTTGTCGCTAATTTTGGCAACCAACGTTATATTACCATTGACATCGCCGGGGATAGAGTCCCGTTTAAAATCGCCAGAGGCTTTTCCGGTAGAGTCAGTTGTGAAAGTAGGTGTTTCGTTGATGGTAATATCGGAAGCGAGGCGTTTTACGGCAAGTATCAGTTCAACACCCTTCACTGGGGTCCAGGTAGTATCTTTTAGCTCGTAAACGGTTGCCGTAACTGTTTTGTCGCTACCGGCATCAATTAAAAGCTTTGCCCTCGAAACAGTAAGATCCGCCTTGTTGGCATCAAACTTATTATTGCCCGCAAAAGTAGCCAGGAAGGTATGTTTTACTGCCGAAGCCCACTCTTTTTTTACCGATAAGGGTATATTCGCGCAAGCTTCACCCTTTTCATTCGTAATAACATCCCCAATAAATGTACCTGCCGAATCCTTATCCAAATAAAGCTTTAATTTAATATCGCTTAAGTTGGTAAACTTTCCATTTATTTTGGCTGTTGTCTTTACCATTAGGTAAGGCACTTTATTATTGAGGATAAAATAATTAATGGCTATGCTCAGATCGCCTTTTTCGGCTGCCTGCGAAAACCCATTGAAACTTGTGAACACAAGAAGAATGGATAGGCCCGCGATTATAATTTTATTAAACTGTTTCATGGTGTGCTATTATTTCGTGTTGTTCTTCCAGGGTTTCTTCAATAGGTATAATCGGGAATATCCGGGCGAGTATGGTGATGATTAGCATGGTGCCAGCCAACGAGCCTAAAGTTATCGCCCATTCTTCCCAACTTGGGAAATAATGACGGTAACTCGCGGGAACATCGTGCATGGGCAAAAATGGATGCAACAGGGTTGGCGTAACAATTAAATAGCGTTTAAACCAGGCACCTACCACAACCATTATTCCAACTATAAACATAGGCAGCGGTTTGCGCCCCTGTCTGAATAGTAAAATAATAACAGGCAGTATAATCCCTACTAAAATTGCGAACCAAAAAACTACCGAAAAGTCGCCGCTGAAAAGTCCGTTCAGGTAACCTTCTTCCGATTTTTTCATTTTAAAAAAGGGTGTTAAAAACTCATTCACGTTAAAATACAAGTAAAGCAATGCCAATAAAACAGTTACCCTGCCCATTTTTTCGAAATGATCTTCGGTAATATATTTTTCGAGGTGATAAGCTTTTCTAAAAACGTACATGGCCACAACTACCGAGCCCGCTCCTACCAGAAACGCGCCTGCGATAAAGTAGGCGCCAAAGTTGGTACTGTCCCAGCCCGGCCGGTAAGTGGTGGCAAACAACCAGGAAGTTACTGTGTGAATGGTAAATGCAACCGGTATAATACTTATACAAAGTATATTGATAGCTTTTTCGCTTAACCGGAATTGTTCGGGGGTACCTTTCCAAAACGACCCTATATAATTATAGAACTTATACAGGCGTTCGCCGGAGTGTTCCCTGAAGCGAAGCAAAATTTTAATATCTGGCAGCAACGGATAGTATAAAAGCAATATGCTGATAAAGAAATAGGTAGTAATTACGATAACGTCCCAAATAATTGGAGATTGTATTCGGCCATATAAAAACAGATTATAAAACCTTTCAGGACTACCCATATCTACTATGATAATGAGCGAGGCAAATATGATAGCAGCCACCGCAATAATCTCAGCTATGCGGGTTAAAGGCGAACCCCATTTAACCCCTGCCAGCCTAAAAATTGCCGTAATGAGCGAGCCCACTAAACTAATGGCCACAAAAAACACAAAGTTCGAAATGTAAATACCCCATGAAACATAATCGCGCATGGAGGTAACAATCAGACCGTATCTTAATTGCCGATAATAGGCATACATGCCCACTAAACAAACAGCAACCAAAAAGCCGACCCATATTTTACCCGCTTTACCAAATTTTTGGGGCAGCAGGTCATTAATTATTCTATCGTTTTCTATTGAATTTTCCACAGTGATTTATTTAAGATTAGTTATTCTGTGTTTTATCGTTTTCAACTCCAGACTCGAAAGGAAAATTCCGGCTAACTGGCGGCAGATAATAAACGCTTGGTTTAGTACCCAAATCGTCCATTAAACGGTAACCGGCTTTATCTTTTATTAAGTCGGTGAACCGGAAGGTTTCAGCGCCATTTGTTACGGTATCTTCATTCATATCGCCAAAAGCAAATACGCCGTTAGGGCAGGCCGAAACGCAATGCGGTAACATACCTTCCCGGGTCATGTCGGCACAAAAATCACATTTACCAACCGTCCCCTTTTTTTGCGGGACACTTGTTTCTGCCGAGTAAGGCTGACTTGCTACCGATTCGGGCAGCATAGGTTCTTCCCAATTAAATACACGGGTGGAATATGGGCAAGCTGCCATACAAAAACGGCAACCGATACAACGATCACTATCAATCAATACAATGCCATCCTGACGTTTAAACGTGGCATCAACCGGGCATACTTTAACGCAAGGGGGCTCGTCGCAATGCATACAGGTGGTTGGCTCCCAATAAGGAGCGGTATGTTCACCTTCCTGCATCGGGTCAACCTTAATCCAGTTTTGTCCGGGGTTGAGCTGATGCGCATGGTTACAAGCCGACTGGCATTTCTTCAGGTTTTTACACCTCGAAAGGTCAATTACCATAACGAACTTTTTACCCGGTATGCCCAGCCTTGCTTCGGTATTGGTAACCGGTGGCATGTGCGGAACAGGTTTCAAATATGCTTCGTCAACTTCAATTACTTCACCATCAACCGATAATAATTTTACTTTTTTTCCAGACGCGACAACATCCCCAACTGCGCCCGCTTCGAAGGCACTTTTGTTTGAATGGCATCCAGTGGCAATTCCCGCGGCCACGAGGCCACCTATCAGGAAATCCCTTCTCGATTTATTTTCTTGATTCATTTACTTATCAATTAAAAGCGTTGCCGCTTATTTTTTAATCCAGGTTTGCAATTCATGGTCGGTTACCTTCTTGCTGTTCGCTGTTATTAAAGCTTCATCAATCTGCACCAACCTTCCATCTTGCGTAAGCATTGTGATAGTCCTGCCTTTAGCTGCTTTGCCAGAAACAGCTTTTTTCTTACTCAAAAAAGGGTATTTAACGGTGGCGGATATCGCGGCAAACAACGAAAGCAGCCCTACGCTCCAAACAAATTTTCGCCTGGAAGGGATTTGAGCCTGAGGTATTTTCTCTGTGTTGTCCATAAAATGATTGTTATTATTTTGATATGAAATTAGAAGAATTTAAGCATGACAAACGTGATAGAGATCACCAAAATAAATAATGAAGATCACAATCAATAGTCATTGTTTATATGCAAATAGTTGATTTACAATAAAAAGGCCCGGACTAAGCCAGGCCCTTCAATCAAAAACTCAACACAAACAATTATTTTTTTAATGTGCGCACATAGTTCACCAAATTCCAGATATCTTCTGCATCAGGTATCTTCTTTTTGAAACTTGGCATGTCATCACGACCTTCAGATATTTTATAAAAAAGCGCGCCGTCGGACTGTGATTGAAAAGAAGCCAGGGTCATATCCTGTGGCGTTGTTTTCAATTGAGCGGCTTTGCTTCCATCACCTAATCCTTTTTTTCCGTGGCACGATGAACAGTGCATGCTCCACAAAGCTTTACCGGCAGATATCGACTCGGCATTTGATTTTACAGCATTCGGTGTTTTTGCATTTTTTTCGGGAACTGGCCATGCCTTGGGCTGTTGAATTGTTGTAAATGCAAAACTCATTGCACTTACTGTTACAACAGAAATAAACAGTGTTAATTTACTTTTCATGATTTTTATTTTTAGTTAATTTGTTGTGGAATAGTAAACAGGTAAGCGTTGACAAGCTGTATTGTTTTAAATTAAAAATTCCAAAGCCTCGAAATATTAAAGCCTATTAAAAATTCACCCTTTTTATAATCGTTTTGGTTGTAAACGTTGTTGTTTTGAGGCATTAGGGAGCTGTAGTTTCCGAAAAATACTTCAAAATCGTGACCGCTTGTTCTCATTTCAATACCAAAACTTAAGTTAGGATGCGGGTTATTGGCCGGGTTTTGAGTAAGTGGCTGATCGTAGTTAGCGATAAGTGACATTCCATCCGAAATTTTAAATTTTCCGGATGCTGAGATCGAAAAATTATCATTTTTCAAAATCGGCCTCACCTGGTTAGTGTTGGGGTCTATATATCCAAGCAAGTCGTTAAAATGCGATACACTTGGGGCAACCTGTATCGAAACATTATCACTGAATTTGCGGGCAATAATAATTTCGTCGAAATAGCTAAACCTATCGCCAGTGGTTACAAATACTGTGGTAGCATCTTTTTTACGGGTGTCCATTACAGCGTTGCCAAAAAAGGTAACACTTACCGGCATCGAACCGCTTTTGGTTTGTTTTAAAATGGCATATTTTAAGTTTAAGTCAACCAGCATATTTTCGTTGGTGGCATCGAAGCCAATTTGCAAATTCTTAACAGGCACATAATTGAAACCCAATTTCATGGTAGCACCAGCAAAAATCCCGAACAAATCGGTAAAGCCATTATTTACCGTACCAAATCTGTGCTGTATGTCGAATTCAAATGTTCCTTTTATGGCAACCATCACTGTTTGGTTATCAATAATATAACTACCATCGAAAGTATCTTTTACATAAGATTTCTTTTTCTTAACCGGTGCTGCTGCGGTAGAATCTGCTGTAGCTGGAGCCGCTTTAACCGTGGTGTCTTTTTGCGCAACGGCCTTGGTATCCTGAGCCATTACGTTGCATACACTAAGGCAAAAAGCCGCTAATACGCATACCTTAGCCAGGCCCGTACCGTATGATAAATTTTTGATTTGTGTTTTCATTGTTTCGATTTAATTGTTTTTAGCGCCTTGCGTAATCCAGGCAAGCATTAAGGCATTTACATTTGATGGATTGTTAGCAGCTCCCAGAGGCATAGTTGCTGCTTCTTTACCGGTGAGCCATAAATACACCCCACTGTTTGCCGGTGTAGTGGTATTGATTAAATTACTGTTTTCCAAGGCAGTGTAGGCCGTGGCAGACGATAAATTTGGTGACACCGACCCGCCATGACACGAGCTCAGCGCGCAGTTTTTTGTTAATATCGGCTGTATGTCCTTCGAAAAACTAACCGTTGTTGTAATGGCCGGTGAGTTATCTATCGGGACGGTGGTAGTCTTGGTACAACTAGCTACTATAAGTATTAGTTGTGCTACCACTATGAGTCCTATTAATATATTTTTCTTTGACATGATCTTGATTTTAAGTGACAAAAAGAACAGGTCAGTTATTTATTTCTGGAAGTGTAATGTTAAACCTGGCTCAATGGCGTGTGCAGTGTTTGCTTTGTTAAATACGGCAATACCGAAGTTTACATCAGTTAAAGGCGAGAAATCAACATCTTGTTTAATAGCAACATCTGCGGTGGTTAAAGCCCTTTTTAGTTCCAACACCCAGCCCGATCCGTTATAGATAGCTTTAAAAGGAATATCGCTGCGGCCACCCTGGTATTTTTGCATAATTAATCCCGGGATAGCATTAGCGCCCACACCGGTAATATTACCATTGGCATCAAAAACCTCATTATACCCGGTAGTTGCAGTTGGATCGATAGTTGAACCATCAGATAAAGTTAAAACACCATTTGCATCTACTGCGGTTACCAACAACGCGGCGGTAGTGCCATCTTCGGCAGTTACACCTGTAAGTGCTGTAACAGCGACACCGGGTGTAACATTCGGTGTTAACAAAGCGTAGGCATTTGTTTGACCTTTGACTACCCAAGCTGGTACAGTAACAGAAGTAGTTGTACCTGTAATTTTTAAACTTTGTGTGTTGGTTACAGATCCCGGAACTTTTGAATAAGTTGGCACACCTGCTGTTGTAGAAGTAATAAGTATGCCGTCGGAGTGGCGACCGTTGGCATTTATTTGCCCGCCTGCCCAGTCTATATAGTCATCATCGGCAAAACCATAAGCCTGATCTTGCATTAAATGTATGTGCCAGAGATCAGCTTTTTCTTCGGGGCCGTTTGTATAGTGATTGCCACCAGCGTTTGGCGGGGTAGTTACTACAACAGATGACGAGTTGACCGTTTGCGAAGCCGTATTTAAATGGCAGGTGGCATAACAGCTTAGTGAAGGAAACAAAGCTATTGAATTGCCTATATTCCACTGAAACCCAAACTTATCTTCGTTAAACGGAATACTTGAAATATTTCCATTGATATCAAACGTGTAGTTACTCGATTGTCTTACCCAAAGTTTAGTGGTAGGATTATAAGCTACCGGGGTATTCATTAAACTTTGATCAGGATCGTTCCATTGAACTAAAAAATAAACGTTGTTCGCATCGTACATAGACTGGAGGGTTACATTATAGCTTAAGCCTATATAACCTTCAAATGTTCCGTTGCCCGGATCAGGTACCTGGGCAGTAACCTGCAATTTTGCAGCGTTACTCCATATCGGATCGATAATACCGTCGATTGTTGGGGCCGTAGCTGTTTTTACCGACACCAATGTAGATGTATTCACAGTCGGGTTATTAATAATAACCTGATCTTTTTTTGTGCAACTAACTACATAGCCTAATGAGCATACGAGTGTTGAGATTACCCAGAATTGTTTGTTTTGAAAAAATTTCATATTTTAAGTATTAGTAACTAATTCCTTGATGTTGTTTATTGGCATCCAAAGTAGGTTCACTTTGGCATTTAAAACGTGACTAGCGTCATACTTATAGATGATTGAAATCAAATCCGGGTACCGACTATTTATGTGACCATACGAAGTGATTTTTGTGTCTTGGCAACTGAAAGCCATTAATTACACAGCGCCAATGATTTTGGTTTAAGCGAGATATTAAGAAAGATCGAAAACGTTACAGGAAACCCAATTTTATCCTAGTATTCTTCAAAAACTCAAACAGGATAGCATGTTTTTTTTCAAATTCCATACTTTGTACCAATTCGAAAAATTAAGATTTTCTCTGATTAAAAAACACTAAGATTAACTTTCGGCAAACATTAATATATTGCACTAGTCAATAGATTAATAGAAATTGAATCATAGAAACAGTTGAATGACTGTAATTTTTATGTAACATTTTTATTACAATTAAGTAAAAAAAGATTTCCCTGGCTCATTTCTTTTAAACACAACCTGGTATTTTTGGGGCATAAATTCTTAAAAACGCGAAAAACTTGATTTTATCGAACAATTCTTACTTTTTTGGGATCAATAAGACTGGATAAACAGCTCGTTGTAACTGATAAAACCGAACCGAATTAGGCATTTATAAAGCCTATTAATGCAAACATCCGCTTCTACCAGATGAGATAGTGCGGATGTTAAATAGTGAAAACAAACAATCGTTAGTACTGACCAGTACCTTTGGCTATATACTATTGTATGTATGATTTACGATGTTAAAAATTCCAAAGTCTCGAAATATTAAACCCTATTAAAAATTGGCCCTTGGTAAAGTCATTCTCGTTGAAAAGACGGTTATTTTGTGGGACTAATGAGCTATAGTTGCCGAAAAACACCTGAAAATCATGACCACTGGTGCGCATTTCAATGCCTAAGCTGAGGTTGGGGTTTGGACTGCTGCCAAACTCGTGGGAGAGTGGTTGGTCGTAATTGGCAATAATAAACATGCCGTCGGACACCTTTAATCTGCCCGATGCTGCAAAAGAAAACTGTGCACCATTCCATTTGGGTACTGTATTGCCGTATACATTTAAATAACCTGCCGGACTATTAAACATTGAAATAGCCGGGCTAATTTGCAAAGAAAAAGCATCGCTAAATTTCCTCGCAAATATAACCTCACTAAAAAAACTCAAACGATCCGACACACTTGTAAACAAATTCGTAGAATCTTTTTTCCGGGTGTCCATGGCTGCGTTACCAAAATAGGTAATACTTAAAGGCATTGAGCCATCTTTCTTTTGTTTTAAAAAGGCATATTTTACATTTAAAACCACCTGCATGTTTTCGTTGGTGGCATCAAAGCCGATTTGCAAATTAGTAACGGGCACATAACTAAAGCCCAACTTCATAGTTGCCCCCCAAAATATCCCGAAAAGATCAGTAAAGCCGTTGTTTACGATACCAAATCTATGCTGAATATCGAACTCCAGGGTACCTTTTATCGGCACCATAACGGTTTGATTATCGATAATGTAATTACCATCGAATGTATTTTTTACATAAGGGTTGGTTTTAACAACCGATGCCGCGGCGGTATCGGAGACAGCCTTGGTTTTACCCGCAGTATCTGTTTTAACTGAGCCCGGTAAATTTGTGGCTTTTGCCATCCAATTTGTTAAGCAAAAGCAGGATGCCGTTAATAAACAAATCCTGGCGATGGCCCGGATGCTGGGTGAATTTAGTCTTTGTGTTTTCATGGTGATTTTTTTTTATTGTTTTATAATTATCAATATCTTGTTTACCCGCAACCAAATTACTTCTGCTTTGTTACAAAAAAAGTGACTTATGTCAAATTATAT
>Ga0364866_10808_pt1 | contig 15213 bp, 15 predicted proteins | sample ExccelAu500001D3_3_FD_206913 | JGI IMG/M metagenome (GOLD analysis project Ga0364866, IMG submission 206913) | Enriched cells from Trout Bog Lake Hypolimnion, Wisconsin, USA - BchlTB.Aug13.5000.01.D3 | ecosystem: Environmental > Aquatic > Freshwater > Lake > Hypolimnion/Profundal zone | place... | reverse complement strand
ATTTACTTCCAATACCCTTAATAATTTTGCCTGCAACTCAATATCCATTTCTCCAATTTCATCCAGGAATAATGTGCCTTCATGGGCTTCTTCCAGCAATCCATATTTTTCGCGGATGGCTCCTGTAAAAGCACCGGCTTTATGGCCAAATAATTCACTTTCCAGTAATTCTTTGGAGAAAGCACTGCAATTAATAGCAACAAAGGGTTTATGTACCCTTTTACTGCCGGAGTGAATGGCACGGGCAAACAATTCTTTGCCGGTGCCTGTTTCTCCCAGCAACAGCACTGAAATATCAGAAGGTGCAATCTTTTTTGCAATTAAAATGGTTTCTTTAATGATGGATGATTTACCAATAATATTTTCAAAACCGAAAATGACTTTAATATCTTTTTCCAGTTTAAATACTCTTTTCTGGAGTTGCACTTTTTCCAGTGCTTTACTTAAAATAGGCAATATCTTATCATTGTCATCCCCTTTTATCAGGTAATCAAAAGCCCCGTGTTTCATAGCCTGTACACCATCTGCAATATTTCCGTATGCAGTGAAAAGGATCAGTTCTATATGCGAATATTCCAATTTGGTCTGATGTATAAAATTCACTCCACTGCCATCCGGTAATCTAACATCACAAAGAATAATATCTATTTCTTCCCGTTGTAATATTTTTTTTGCAGTACGCAGGTCATTGGCTTCAAAAACAATATAACCTTCAAGAGAAATGATTCTTTTGAATAATGCTCTTAGTTTGAGTTCATCATCAATTATAAGAATTTGACCGGCAATAGACATATTGGAATATCTTGTTTAATTTAATAAAGAGGCTGTTAAACAGCCTCTTTACTTTGGTTATAAAGATTTTTTATACAGATAGTTTACTTTTATATCTTTTGTATATGCATCATACTTTACCAGGTCTGCATCATTCCTTACATTATCCAGTAAGTCATGAAATTTAAGGTTATCCGGGAATGCTTTTTTCAGGTTTTCTACAGTTAGTGGCTGCAGATTATCTGTTCCTTTAACACTGAAATAAAGGGTTTCTTTTTTCTCATTTCCCTTCCCTTTTACAACAGTGGAAGAAGCATAATGGGTATATATGAAAAAATAGGTAGCATCCAGAATCTGGTACAGTTCATTTTTATAGAAACGGTAATCCATATTATTATTATCCCTGAATCCAAACAGGTCTTTTTTGGCCAGTTTTACTGTATTTCCGTTATCCAGCACTTTTACGTATTTAGATGCGGTAAATTCATTCAGGATAATTCGGGTACTTGTTTCATAAGAGATTTTATGATTCATAAAATCATTCAGTGAGGTATAAATCCCCCTGCCTGTTGCAGGTGGGGCGGACTGTAAATTTGCAAATACACTGTTGCCAGTCAGTAATAATAAGGCAATGAATAATTTAATATTTTTCATAATAATAATTTTTAAAATGAATAATGATTTTTAAAACATCGAAATTTATTTGATTTACTAAACCGGTGCCATTGTTGAAATTATTTGGAAAGCTGTATCCTGTTTTTGGCAAAGCTTTTCTTTTGTTCAGCTTTGAACTTTGGCGAAAAAGTCTGTAACAGCATCCCTTTCAATTTTAAAAATACCAGCAGTATCAAACAGCCAACCATGAGCAATACAATGGCCACCTGCAGTAAGTAATAAATCTTAAGTACTAATTCCATTTGGTTTAGTTTTCAGATTTAAGAATATTCCCCTTTTAGAACCTTACCAGTAAGGCTATTATGCCTCTTGTTTCTGATTTCACTAAATCTGGTGTGAAATTGGCATAGGTGCCCGTTGCATAGTTATACGGATTAGGTATATAGGAATTCGGGTTATTGGAAGAAGCAGGATTAGCCTGGTAGCCTGATGGTCCTGAAACGCCACCCGGTCCGTTAAAATAAGGTACACTCATATAACGGTGAACCAGTTCTACCCTGATGGTTATGTTTTGATTGGGGTTATAATCGATACAGGTTGAAGCATCCCAACCATCCATTTTAGCACCGGGTACTGCGTCAGAAACCCATTTGTCTGTTGCACCGCCCGGAGGTACCAGCGATAAATACCTGCTTGGGTTGTGTAAGAAACCACCACCAATTGTCCATCCCCATTTAGCACCCTTACCAAACCAAAGCCTGTTGTACACCATGCCACTGATGAAGTTGGATGCACTGTCGCCGAATGGGGTAAATTTACCTACACCATTGGCAGCCAGGCTATTGGCATAAGTACCGGTTTGAACTCCGAAATCACCTGTAATAGTAAATGCAGCCCTTTTAATGCCTTTTGCTTTCGGGTTATTAAAGTACTGGTGCTGCCAGGTATTATCAGAATGAATTCTGTAAACTTTTGGCGCCCCTTCCACGTCAGCCCCGTAGTAGTTGTTACTGGTAATGCTGTTATTGGCATTCCAGCGATGTACTATAGAAAATCCGAGGCCCGGCATTTTATTAAACATGGCATAAGACTGCCATCCGTTGATAAACCATAATTCAATCTTTGTTTTTTCAGTCGGAAACATTTGTACCCTGATTCCATTAAAAAACCAGGGAGTATTGTCAGAGGTATAAGAAGGCTGATAGCTCCAGTTTTCAAAATTGTTATAAGAGAACATACCAATATAGGACATAAAAATCCCCATATCCACATTAATGCCATGCCATTTATCAAAATGATAACCACCATAAGCTTCACTCAGGTAACGGTAGGCATCCGGTAAGTTATACTGGCCTCTGTATCCGGAATAGTCATTACGTGGTACTTCTGTAGCCCTGGTACCAAATTGACTCATGAAACGGCCTCTCACATTATTATAATGAAAGTCGCCTCCCAATCCTATAAAAGAAACAGTACACTCATTGTTCCTGGCCAGTGCGGTAGAACCGGTAACTGTATTATCAATCGGATTCTGGTTAGAACGCGTGTAGTTTACGTCAACGGTAAAGTCTCCTGTAAAATACTTGCTGTCTAAGATTTTGCTGTCCTGACGGTTGTTCCCATTCAGCCAGGAAAAATCTGCAAAAGCAAACGGGTCACTGGGTGGAGGGGGAGTGGCTACAGAATCTCCGGTAAGATTCAGGTTAGTAAAAACCTTTTTAGTAAATAATTGTTGAGTAAAAGCCGTTGCACTTGTTTTAGTTTGTGTTGCAGCTGTGTTAGTTTCTCCTGCTGTTGCGGGTTTTACTACAATGCTATCTGTTTTTTTAGCTCCTGTAATACTGGTTGTAAAAGGTTTTGCCTGGACACATTCCAGAGCCATCAAACAAAATGTTGCTGTTGCTGTAAATCCAGTCCTGATAATAAATAAATTAGTCATAGCGTTAATATTTTTTGCGTTTTTAGATTCCTTCTTTTTCAATTGCAGGCAATAGATATAAATTCTGTCCAGCTGACCAGGCCTTCCGGAACTGCATATATTTTGATCGATCAGATATGTTCATAATGAAATGCTAATTGTATACCAATCCAAATAATAACATCTTAAATAAATAACATAATGTATAACTGTAAAGAGTTTCGGCTGTTATTACAGAAATAAGAGGCTTTTGAAACTGATCTGAAAACAATATCAAAATGATAAGGAATTATCAGTTTGAGTGATTTGCTAAAAAAATTGAGGAGTATTTAGTTAAAGAAAACTAATCAGTTAAAATATGATTTAGGTAAATGTTCATTCAAAATCGCAAAGCCAGTTAAGATTTTTACTGTTATTTGCTGGATTATTTATGGGTAAGAGCCAGATTTATTTTAAATAAACCTGTAAATAAAGACAATGCAGCTGCTAATAACATTTCATTTATAAAAGGAAATCCAATATAAGCAATGTCAGCTATGCCCTGCAGCATCAGTAATAGTTCATTGAGAATGATGCCAGCTACAAAAATAGTAATACCTGTTTTCAGGCTGCTGGAAACGCTTCTCACTTCAAAAGCAGTAATATAGCTAAGTATAAAAATGGTAATTACACCCAATAATACCAAATGCAGGTACCCGATCACAATTGGCCTGAACCCAAATGCCAACTGACTCAGTGCAGGTATGGTAGAAATAATTTGTAATACTAATTTTAAACTGATAGCCACAGCACTAAGCACAAAAAGCCTTTTACTGAATAAGGGAATTTCAAGAAATTGGTCCCTCTTTTTTATAAACAGGTTTACCAGCATTATCCAGGCTATTAATTGCAAAAATGCAGCAACCGCAATAAGCAGAAAGATAGGTAAGGGTAGGGGTAACCATAAAACAGAGAGGAAATAAGCAGGGAAGCAGGTTAAAAGAAATAAAATAAATACTTTTTTTAGAAAAATCCTGGTAACTATCTGGTTTTCAATCACTGCTACCAATAGTCCCACACAGGCAAAAAAGAACCAGCCATTGTATTGAAAGTGCAAAAAGAAATATACAGCTGCCAATGACCATTGCTGCATAATAATTTTTCGGATCATGATAAATGCCAGTCCGAATGCCCCCAAAGAAGAAAAAGCATTGAAAAAAACAGCTGCTTTAAACCAGAGTGTTGCAATCTTTTTTGCGGATTGTTTATTCAGGTCTTTCCAGTATAGAATGGCAAAAGCATAGGAAACAAATACAGATAAGGTTGAAAATAGAATTGCAAAAGGCCCATACCCTTCAATTGGAAAACTAACCAGCATTCCAAATGCTGTAAACAGATTGGCATAAAGTAACCATGTATATTTTCTTTCAATATTTAAAACAGTATCATGTTTCAGTTGTCTGATGAGCAGGTACATTAAAACCTGGGTAACCCAGCCGGAAAAGGCAAAATGAGAATGACCGTGCAATAAATTTTTTTGTTGAATAAATGGAAGCGAAAAAGCAATTTTATAGCGCAATATGATTCCCAGTAAGGAAACAATCAGTAAATTAAAAAGGGGAATTCTGATCCACCTGCTGGAAAAAGTAAACCTATCTGGCATTCCACAAAATAACTAACGGATACAACCCTTCTTTATGATCTCAGTCATATCAGTTGCACAACTGTCGCAGCAATACACTTTTCCTTTTTTTATAATTACTTCACCGGTTTCATGCATATGCCTCATTGTCCTGATTACTGTTTCAACCCTTAATCCGGTCATATCAGCAATTTGCTGACGGGTGAGTTGTAATTGAAAACAGGTGGGACAAATATTCCGTTGGCTTTCTTTAAAGTAATTGAGTAATGCGGAAATTCTGTGCTGAGGATCGTTATAAGCCAGCTCTTTCAATATCATAAATTTATATCTTAATCGCTCAGACATCAACCTGGTAAAAGCAAAATGAATCTCCGGATGTTCTTTAATCAGTTGCAGGAAGGTGGATTTATGTAACCTTAAAATCAGAGTATTTGAATTGGAAATAGCTGTAGCTGCATATGGGGAATCATCAAATAGCGGCAGTTCCCCAAAACATTCTCCGGGGTCTACAATAGTCTGAATAAATTCTTTTCCTTCTTCATTTATATTTACCCAACGCACGCTTCCTTCCACCAACTGATAATAAAAGTTACAGGCAGCCCCTTCTTTAAAGATGATTTCTTCAGGAATTAATTTTTTATAAGTGGCACCCCAGGCCAGTAAAACATCTGTATCAATCATTAATAAACTCTTTTATAAAGAAATATTGAATCAAAATCAAGTACCCTAAATTAACTTATTCTATAAATTAAAAACCTGAAATATATCATCTCAAATGCATTTATCTGGTAACTGTTTGATTATCAATACTACAGTTCAAAATAGTTTCTGGTTTCGAAAACAATTATGATTCAACGCATAAAGCAGCAGTTTTATCAATTCTAATCTTGTGCTATCAATTCAAAAAAATATTGAAGCAATGAAAAAGTATTTGATTATTGTAATGGTATCACTTGTATTTATTTCCTGCGGTGGTGCCAAAACTGAAAAAGCACCGGGTGTAACAGAAGATGCTGCAACTACATCTAATGGAAACCCCTCTTATGATCCATCCCGTGGGGAAGGAAAATTTACAAAAGTAGAGATAGCCCCGGGTATTGATGCTGCAAAACTTGCTATTGGCGATAAAGTGTATGCAGTAAAATGCAGCAGCTGCCATAAGTTAACTGAAGAAAAACTGGTGGGCCCGGGTTGGAAGGGCGTTACCTCCAGGCATAGCCCTGAATGGATTATGAATTTTGCCACCAACACCGATGCTATGATTAATAAAGACCCTAAAGCACAGGCCATGCTGGAAATATGCCTGGTACGTATGCCCAACCAGAATTTAAGCGATGAGGAAGCCAGAGGCATCTATGAGTTTATGCGAAAAAATGATGGTATTAAATAAACTTATTAAATCAACCCAAATAAAATAAGCATATGAAAAAAATCAATCCGGGTTTAACAGTACTGCTTGTAATAGCAGTTCTGTTTAATTTTTATTCCTGCAAACCTAAAAATGCAGGAAATGCAGTTTCTGCAGATGCAGCTCAAAAAGTATATGTTGCACCAGGTAAATACGATGAGTTTTACAATTTCGTTTCAGGAGGCTTTAGCGGCCAGATGAGTGTTTACGGAATACCCAGTGGCAGACTATTAAGGGTAGTGCCTATATTCTCCAACGACCCGGAAAGTGGATATGGCTATAGTGAGGAAACAAAACCTATGTTAAATACTTCTCATGGTTTTATTCCCTGGGATGATCAGCATCATCTGGATTTATCCCAGACCAATGGGGAAATAGACGGGCGCTGGATCTTTGCCAATGCCAATAATACACCACGTGTTGCCAGGGTAGACCTGCGCACTTTCCATACTGCCGAAATACTGGAATTACCCAATAGTGCAGGAAACCACAGTTCCCCCTTTATTACTGAAAACACGGAGTATATTGTTGCGGGTACACGGTTCAGTGTACCTCCGGATGATGTTAACGGAGATGTACCCATCAATTCTTATAAAAAGAATTTCAAGGGTACCATCAGCTTTATCAGTGTAGGCAAGGAAGATGGCAAAATGGATATTGCATTTCAGCTGCAATGCCCTCCGGTGGATTTCGACTTAAGCCATGCCGGTAAAGGCAAATCGCACGGATGGTTTTTCTTCTCCTGTTATAATACCGAAAAAGCAAATACTTTACTGGAAGTAAATGCTTCTCAGCGGGATAAGGATTTTATCATGGCTGTAAACTGGAAAAAGGCAGAAGAATACCTGAAAGCAGGCAAGGGTAAAAAGCAAACTGTAAAGTATGCCCATAATGTTTACAACGAAAAAACACATAGTGCCAGTTCCGAAATCAAAACACAGGTAATTGTACTGGATACCAAAGAACTAAAAGATATCTGTTATTTTGTACCCTGTCCAAAATCACCCCATGGCTGTGATGTAGACCCTACCGGTGAATATATTGTAGGCAGTGGTAAACTGGCAGCACTAATCCCGGTTTTCAGTTTTGATAAACTGATGGCTGCAATAGATAAAAAAGATTTTATTGGGGATTATGATGGCATCCCCATTGTAAAATATGAATCTGCCTTATACGGAGAAGTAAAGAAACCAGGCTTAGGGCCATTGCATACAGAATTTGATGGAAAAGGCAATGCCATTACTTCTTTCTTTGTTTCATCTGAAATTGTAAAATGGAATATTAAAGACCTGAAAGTAATTGACAGGCAGCCTACCTATTATTCAGTTGGGCATTTATGTATACCAGGCGGAGATACACGTAAACCGAATGCCAAATATGTAATAGCATATAATAAAATTACCAAAGACCGTTATCTGCCCACCGGGCCGGAATTGGCACAGAGTGCACAGTTATACGATATCAGTGGTGATAAGATGCAATTAATTTTAGATTTCCCCACTACCGGTGAACCCCATTATGCTCAGGCTGTAGCTGCAGATCTGATCCGTAATAATTCCCTTAAATTTTATAAGATTGAAGACAATAACAATCCGTATGTAACCAAAGGAGAAGCGGCTGCCAAAGTGGTAAGGGAAGGAAATAAAGTGCATGTGTACATGACATCCATCCGTTCTCATTTTGTTCCGGATAATATTGAAGGCATCAGGGTAGGGGATGAAGTGTATTTCCATGTTACCAACCAGGAACAGGATTGGGATGTGCCTCATGGTTTTGCTATTAAGGGGGCACCGAATGCAGAATTGTTAATCATGCCCGGCGAAACACAAACTTTAAAATGGGTGGCTGAAAAAGCAGGGATCTTCCCATTCTATTGTACTGATTTCTGCAGTGCATTGCACCAGGAAATGCAGGGCTATATGCGTGTATCTCCAGCAGGCAGTTCTGTACCCTTATTGTTCAGTACAGGAAAAAATCTTCCTCCGGCAGATTCTGCAAATACAAAATAGTACATATTAAAAGTGGGTACAGGTGAATTTATTCACCGGGTACTCACTTTTATTTTAACTGATAAATATGGAAAAAAAATTAACAGGATTAAACAGGTTACTGGTATTACTATGTGCAATAGCATTGCTGGTGGTACTGTTTATACCTATCTGGCGGATTGACCTGGATGCACCGCAATATCCTGAAGGGTTACACCTGAATATCAGTGCCAATGGCATCAGTGGCAATGTTGATATCATTAACGGACTGAATCATTATATTGGGATGAAGACCCTGCACAACAGTGATTTTATTGAGTTTACCATCCTGCCTTATATTATTTCATTTTATGCTTTATTGTTTATAGCAATTGCTGTTATTAACCGCAGAAAATTACTGAATACCGGATTTCTGTTGTTTGTGTTATTTGGTATTATTGCCATGATCGATTTCTGGAGATGGGAATATAATTATGGCCACAATTTAAATCCGGATGCAGCTATTATTGTACCGGGAATGTATTACCAGCCCCCGCTTATCGGGTTTAAACAATTACTCAATTTCGGTGCTTTTTCCATACCCGATATTGGAGGATGGATCTTTATAGGTGTTGGTGCCATTTTATTGTTTTGTGTAATATCGGAATTCCGTAAAGGTAAAAATGAGTGGATCTCTACAGGAATACCGGTGGTTACCACAGTTTTTCTATTCATTTTTTGCAGTAGTTGTACTGCTACACCTGAACCGATTATTACAGGAGTAGACCAGTGTTGCTATTGTAGAATGGTAGTCAGTGACCCCAGGTTTGGAGCAGAAATCATCACGGTAAAGGGTAAAAAATATAAGTTTGATGATATGCATTGCCTTCTTTCTTTTATTCATCAGCAGGTAATTCATCCAACTGAAATTAAAGAAGTGTACCTGGTAGATTATGCAGCAGCAGGCCATCCACTGATTCAATCCGCCACCTCCCTTTTATTGCAGAGTGAAGCTTTTAAAAGTCCGATGAACGGAAATATAGCAGCTTTTTCTGAAAAGAGTAAAAGGGATCAGTTAATGGAAGCGTATAAGGGTAGTTCAGTTTCCTGGAATCAATTAATCAAATGAAACAAGCTTTTTCATTGCTTTTCCTGTTTATATTTTACAGCGCGCTTTTTGCCAAAACAATCAGGGCAGGACAGGGCCATGCTTTTCAGACAATTGCCAACGCTATAGCTGCAGCTTCAAATAATGATACTGTGCTGGTAGAAAAAGGAATCTATCATGAACATACCCTGGTCATCCAAAAAAGCATTGTACTGATTGGTTTAGGGTATCCGGTACTGGATGGGGAACATCAGTATGAGATCATTGCAGTAAAAGCAGATCATGTTCAGATCTGTGGTTTCCGGTTGCAAAACTCAGGGCTGTCCAGTATCATTGATATTGCCGGTATTAAAGTGTATGACCATCAGTTTGTAACCATTTGTAATAATATCCTGGAGAATACTTTTTTTGGTATTTATATACAGAATGGCAAAAACTGCCTGATACAAAACAATACCCTTACGGCGCATCAGACAGAAGAACAGCAAAGCGGTAATGGAATCCATTGCTGGAAATGTGATAGCCTGCAAATTATTGGAAATACGGTTTCCGGCCACCGGGATGGCATCTATTTTGAATTTGTTACCCATTCAGTCATCTGGCGCAATTATTCTTTTAAGAATTTGAGATACGGGCTTCATTTCATGTTTTCCAGTGAGGATGCCTATATCACCAATTCATTTGAGGGTAATGGTTCCGGTGTATCTGTAATGTATTCCCACGGCGTAAAAATGTTTAATAATTATTTCAGGGAGAACTGGGGTGATGCTGCTTATGGTATTTTACTAAAGGAAATAACGGACAGTTATATTCTGGGCAACCATTTTGAAAAGAATACCAGTGGTATCTACATGGAAGGGGCCAGCAGGATAGAAGTCCGTAATAACCTCTTTAAAAATAACGGATGGGCATTAAAAATACAGGCCAGTTGTATGGATATTCATCTTTGTGCCAACAATTTTATCGGTAATTCATTTGATGTGGGCACCAATGGATCACTGATGCTGAACCTGTTCGACCGGAATTACTGGGATAAATATGATGGATATGATCTGAATAAAGACCAGGTAGGGGATATCCCTTATCGCCCTGTGAGTATGTATTCCATGATTGTGGAAAAGAACCCTCCGGCCATGATGTTATTCCGGAGTTTAATTACGGCACTGATGGATAAAACTGAAAAATTAATACCCAGTTTAACACCTGAGAACCTGAAAGACGAACATCCTTTGATGAAACCTTTACCATTATGATCCAGATTAAAAATATATCCAAGCAGTTTGGCCGGCTCAAAGCACTGGAACAGGTTTCTGCTGCCTGTGAAGCATCCGAATGTATTGCCCTGATCGGGCCCAACGGAAGTGGTAAAACAACCCTGATTAAAAGTATACTGGGCATGGTAGTACCTGATTCCGGTGAGATTATTTTTGATGGAAAACAGATCCGGAACGACTGGCAGTACCGGGAACATATTGGTTATATGCCACAGATTGGCAGGTATCCGGATAATATGACCATCGGGCAGGTAATTGATATGATGAAGGATATACGTCACAATGCAAAACATTTGGACGAGTCGCTGATTACTGCATTCGGACTGGAAAAAATCTATCATAAACGCATGCGCACTTTATCCGGTGGCACCCGCCAGAAAGTAAGTGCTTCCCTTGCTTTTTTATTCGGCCCTAAAGTACTGATCCTGGATGAACCTACTGCCGGACTGGATCCCGTATCTTCTGAAATTCTGAAAGATAAGATAACTGCAGAAAAAGGAAAGGGTAAACTGGTGCTGATTACCTCTCATGTATTAAGTGAACTGGACGACCTGGTTACACAGGTCATGTATATGCAGGAGGGTAAACTGGTCTTTCATAAATCCATAGCATTATTACATCAGGATACAGGGGAACATAAATTATCAAAAGCCATTGCCCGGGTAATGGTCAATTGTTAAGTTTAAAATATGGGTATGAAAAAGATCATTAAATATGTAATCACAGATATATTACGCAATAAAATTGTACTTGCATATACTTGCTGTTTATTACTGATATCATTCAGTGTATTCAGTCTGGAGGATAATCCCGCCAAGGGCCTCTTAAGCCTTTTAAATATCATACTGATCATAGTACCGCTGATCAGTATCATTTTTGGAGCAATCTATATTTATAACAGTGCAGAGTTTATAGAATTGCTGGTGAGCCAGCCTTTAAAAAGAAATGCCATCTGGATCAGTTTATTTACCGGCCTATCCGCTTCCTTAACTATTTCCTTTCTGGTTGGAATTGGTTTACCGGTTTTGTTCTATGCTTTTTCGGTTACAGGAATGATGATGGTTTTAGTGGGTGTTTTGCTAACGGTAATTTTTGTGGGTATAGCCATGCTGGCTGCTTTACAGACAAGGGATAAGGCAAAGGGCATTGGAATAACCATTTTGTTATGGTTGTATTTTGCATTGTTGTTCGACGGACTGGTTTTATTTCTTGTATTCCAGTTTGCAGATTACCCGCTGGAAAAAGTGATGGCAGCAATCAGTGCATTGAATCCAATAGACCTGGGCAGAATATTAATACTCCTGAAAATGGATGTCTCAGCTTTAATGGGCTATACCGGTGCAGTATTTAAAGATATTTTTGGTACTACTGCAGGCTTGCTGCTTTCTTTTGCAGTACTCATTTTATGGATAATAATACCGGTCTGGGTTTCCACTCTAAAATTTAAGAAGAAAGACCTCTGATTATGAAAAATGATATCCTGAACAGGGCAGATATAGAACTGCTGGTAGGTAGTTTTTATAACCGGGTAAAAGCAGACCCGGTGTTAAAGCAATTCTTTAAACAGGTGGAATGGGAAAAGCATTTAAACATCATGTATAATTTTTGGGAGAATGCTATTTTTTATACCGGAACCTATTCCGGTAATCCTATCAATGTCCACAGGCATATACATGATAAATTACCCCTGGATAAAGAGGCGTTTACTATCTGGTTGCAACTCTTTTTACAGACAGCCGATGATTTATTTGAAGGGGAAAAAACAAACCTGATTAAACAAAAAGCATTTAGCATTGCCACTGTCATGCAGCTCAAAATATTGAATACGGAATAAAAAGCACAGTCATAAATGCCGGGCTTAACCCTTATCTTAACAGGTATCTTTTCAAAACCGTCGGACAGGTCAATAATTGTTTTTTCTCTTTTTATACTTATTACTATAATTCTTTAATCCAGTAGGTAGTGCAGGTTAGGCTGCATTTGTAACTATTGCTCCAGTAAATAAATTAAAAGAGGCAGCAGGGCAGCAGGGGATATATCTTTTTTCAGGGCTTTGATGGACTGGTATAATAAATTACGGGAAACCTGATAAGTGATTTGCATGATTTCACAGATTTCCTCATAATTCAGGTTTTGATAAAATCTTAAATAAATGATTTCCTGTTGACGTTTGGATAATTTAATTACCGATTTTTTAAGAATATTTACCTTTTCACTGTTTTCTTCATCATTTATAATAAAGTCTTCTTTACTGAGTATAAACGCAGACTGTTCAGCTGAATTTTCCTGAAGGCTGTCATATCTTTGTATACGTTCCAAATGACGGTAAAGTTTGAACCTGAAAGACTGAAACAGGTAACCCCGGAAGGACTGTATCTGTAAGTTTGGGGCTTTTTCCCATAATTCCATGAACAATTCCTGCACACAATCTTCCAGTAAGCTTTCATTGGAAGTATGTTTTAACCCATAATGAATTAAAAACCGGTAATAGTATTTAAATAGTTGTTCAAAGGAAGATTTATCACGGTCGCGTGTGCCTTGCCACAATTCTATATCGTTAAGAATTCCTGTCAACCGGGTAAGTATTAGTGATTAATGGTGTTTCAGCGTTAAAACAAATATAAAGATTCGCAATCTTAATTGTAATATAATTTTTTTTCAGGAATAATTGAAATAAAAGCATTACAAAACCAAAACCGGATGTACTACATCCATATAGCAAGCATCGAATATGCAAAAAGAAATAAACAATATTGAAGAACTGCTGGCAGAGGTTACACTGCTGCACTGGTATTTTAACCTGAATGATACAGATGTGGAATACTGGGAAAACTGGGCTGCACAAAGTACTGCCAACCGGGCACTGCTAGAGGAAGCGGCTACTGTTTTACAAACATTTCATTTCAGGGATATGGAAATATCTGAAGATCGGATTAATACTGCATGGAATGACCTGTCTGATAAAATGGGGGAGATACAGACTGAAGGGAAACCGGTTAAACTGTTCAGCCTAAGCCGCTATAAACGCTGGATGATGGCCGCAGCTGCGGTATTGATAATAGTAATCAGCGGTTTGTATTGGTTTAATGCAACCAGTAATGCCAGTAATGTTAAAACAGAATTTGGTCAGATTAAAGAAAAAGTATTACCCGATGGGTCTTCTGTGATACTAAATGCCAATTCTACCATTACCACCGGAGCCTTTCATGAAGGTAAGAGCCGGGAAGTATGGCTGAAAGGGGAAGCTTATTTTAAAGTTCATAAAACCTCTGCAAAAGACAGGTTTATTGTACATACCAATAAAGTGGATATCGTAGTAACCGGAACGCAGTTTAATGTAATCAGCCGCAATAATACCACCAGTGTTTACCTGAAAGAAGGGAGTGTGTTTCTGCATGCAGAAAATGGAGAGGAAATACACATGAAGCCCGGAGATTATGTAGAAGTAATAAACGGCGTTATACAATTTAAACCTGCAAAAGATAAGAGTATACTGGCCTGGCAGGAAAAAATGCTGGTATTTGATAATACGCCACTAAGTGAAGTAGCCCAGAAAATGAAAGATGTATATGGGGTAGACGTTCAGGTGGATGCTGCAATCGCCAATAAGGCCATTTCAGGAGTAATGCCGAATAATGATTTAAATGTATTGCTGCAATCACTGGAAGCCAGTCAGGATTTTAAAATAGAAAGAAATAATAACACTATTAAAATAATGTCCAATTAGTAAACAAGTCTCCAATTAAACCAAAATAGCCAAAAATGAGAAGAATCAACTTTTATCCGAAAGCTTGCGCTTTAGTTGCTTGTATGGCTGTACAAACCACTCTTGTCATCGCACAGGATATGTACACTTTTGCCAGCAGTAACAATGTGGTAAAATCACATTTTAAATCAGCCGCCTATTCAGATTCCGACATAAAGGAACAAAAGCAAACCCTCCAGTCTGCCCTGATGGATCTGAACAAAAAGAAAGGTGTTTATTTCTTATTGCCAGACCAATCGCTAGGCAAAGTTTTAGTAAATCCTGTTATTGATTTTTCAGTCAAAACAGAGCAGATTTTACTGAAAATGCTAAGAAATACAGGACTGCAGTATAAAAAAATCAATGACAAAACAATTGTTATTCAGCAAATAAAAGATCCTGAAAAAACAGTTGAAATGGAAAATGGGTCATCTGTTGTTCAGTTGAATCTGACAGAAGTTAAAAAAGAAGTTTCTTTTTTTGCTGTAATTAAAGGAACCGTTTCCGGAAGTGATGGAACCCCATTACCCGGTGCTTCCATTATTATCAAGGGAACCACCAAAGGAGCACAAACCGACCTGAATGGTGCGTTTACAATTAATGCACAGCCTGGTGATGTATTGGTGGTTTCTTATATAGGGTACGATTCCCGCGAAATTACAGTAGGGAACAATTCAAAACTTACCATCAGTTTAACAGCTGCCAAACAAAATTTATCAGATGTGGTGGTTACCACTGCTTGGCGGAGCGGTAATGGTAAATAACTGGTTTTGTGTATTAGATTGA
>Ga0364866_10773_pt2 | contig 15245 bp, 21 predicted proteins | sample ExccelAu500001D3_3_FD_206913 | JGI IMG/M metagenome (GOLD analysis project Ga0364866, IMG submission 206913) | Enriched cells from Trout Bog Lake Hypolimnion, Wisconsin, USA - BchlTB.Aug13.5000.01.D3 | ecosystem: Environmental > Aquatic > Freshwater > Lake > Hypolimnion/Profundal zone | place... | reverse complement strand
ATTCTAATAGGTTTGAAGTAGACCTATCGGAAGTAGAAAAGGCTCACATCAGCCTACTTCAAAGCAGGCTTGAGGCTACGATTGCCGAAGAACAGTTAAAAGGACTGGCCAAATCCACCGAGGAGAATGCTCGGTTTGCCAGATTGTTGTTTGTGTTGAACCTCGTCATCGCGGCTTCCACGGTATTTTATACGATCATCACATGGCGGTCCGTTGCGGCGACTCGCGATGGCAATGCCATCCAGCAACAAATACTTCAACTTCAGAAATCGCCAACCCCAGATGGCATTCACCTGGTGCCCGTCAAGTGATGACCGGCAATCTGCTCGCCGATCCAATGGTGCTGCTGGCTCCGCCGAGAATAATGCGCCTCCTGGACTAACTAGAGCGTTCGACCCCGGACATCGGTACCTCTGGCTGCGCTGCCGAAATCTTGGGTGGTCGTCAAACCCATGGCGTCAACCCCTCCAAAGTCACGGCTTGACTATGAACAACCGTGGGTCCCAGCCAAAAGATAGGAGCCTCTAGGACGCGTCGAATGATCCCAGATGTACAACGGGCTTGCCGAAACGCATACAGGGCAACCTAATGCATTGCCGGCAGGCTATGGGGACAAAGGAACTGAAGGCGATGGGTGAAAGGATTTCCACTGCATCTCTACAACGGCTTTTTGAATTGGCCTCGGAGATCGCCTAGGCAGCGAAACCGTCGATGGCCTGGCCAAAGAACCAAACTATCTTGCATTTCCAGTAGGGATACGTGACCGCGTGAGTTGAGCGCCGGTAGGCTCATGGGCATCGGAGATTGCCTATGGCCAAACAGCTACTTGCACTCTCACTTTATTTTCGCCGCCTCATGAAGCGAGATTTCCGGGAAAACCTCATGTGTAAATCCATACTTGAGACCCGGCGACTTCATTGCCAACGATACGGCTTGATCAAGGTTGTCAGCTTCAAAAATCAATAGTCCGCCAAGATCTCCGTCATAATCTTTCACATTCTTTGCGGAGACGGTTTTTCCACCTCTAATTGGCATAGCTACTGTAGCCTTAAGCAACACAATCCATTCTCCCATGTCTTTGAGATTCTGGGCGACCTCATTCTCGGGAACTGAGCTGCCTTCATTGTGTCGGGACAGTAAAATAAACTTCATGTTTATCTCCTTTATAGATCACCTCTACGGGTGACGCCCATAGTATAGGCCTATGGGTTAAATATCGCCTTTCGGCACACCAATCCGGGTGCCATGTTCATTGGCCCAGATTGAGGTTTGCCACGCCGATGGTCACTGCACCGCAGGTGGGGCTGAATACCACGGTGATGCTGGCACTTACGCCGACTGCACTGACAAGGTCGAGGGTCAGGGTGCCACTGGTCGGGTAGCTACAGGAACCGTTCGCGTTCCATACCAGGGCGGGCTGGATGGTGACACTAACTGTTTCCACTGCCGGGAGCGAAACTTGGTATTCCCCCGCGAGGCTTATCGCGCTGGTATTCGTCCAGTCCATGGTCATGGGGGTGGGGGTGGAGATCTGGTAGGCTTTGACCCCCGGTGGGTTGACGGTGTTATCGGTGTAGGTTGCAGTGAGGGCGCCAGGGGCGATGGTCAGGGTGGCATGGGTGGTGGTTACTGCGAAGGTCTGCACGCCCCGGTAGAACCAAGTCCAGGCCGGTGTGACCCCGTTCACCGGCACTGCCGGGGTGACTGTCAGGTCGAAGGTCTCGGTAAAGGTAGTAGTCCCGCCCGAAACGACTGGGGCGACCATGATCGTTCCGTTGATAACTCCGCCATTGGCCGATTTGCGGTTGGTGAAGGTCAGGGTGGTGGCACCCAGCGAGGCGTTAACCCCGGTAGGTAGGCCTGATGCCCCGGTTAGGTTGTCTGGCCGAACCAATTCCAGATCCATGAACACGAGGGTGGATACTCCCGCTGGGGTGGTTTTGATGGAAGCCGTGTCGGTGCTGCTTACCGACGAACTGCCAGAAGTTCCTCCACAGGAGAGAAAGCCAAGGGCAACCAAGCAACAGCATCCAGGACCGACTTTCATAACAACCCCCGAGGTCAGGCCCCACGCGCAAGCGAGGTGTCCTCCACCGTGGTTAGTATCGGTTAACAAGACGGGGTCGGGGTTTGATTTCAGGCGGATCTGCCTACTCCCCGGAAATGCAGCTAGTACGTCTGTGATGTCAACCCATAGGAGGCTCTAGGACGCGCCGAGTGATTCCGGACATGCAACAGGCTGGCCGAAACGCTTACAAGAGCTCCTACGGCATCCTTGGCCGCTATGGGACTGCACGGTTGAGAGGATGTCATTAGCAGATCTGATTCCTGCCCTTGCCTCATGAGGATTGGAAGCCTTGGTTCACCCAGAGAGACAATGTGCCACCGCAAGGTCGATGGCGCCCAACACCATGTGTGACCGCACATGGTCACAAGGTTGTGTTGGCGCGGATATCGTAATGCATCGCCTCCGGTTCGACACGGGACAGCAGCACCTTAGCCTCCGGTTCAAACACCGCGACCTGGTAATGATCCCCGGCAAAAGCTCGGACCGAATCGAGCGAATCGAACAGGTTGATGACGACGAACTCAGACTCATAGTCGCCGTCGTGGCGGAGCACATACCCACCTTGATAGCCGGCAATGAGCTTCAATTGTGGTAGCACGGTTTCTTTAAGCAGAAGCTCATATCTATCGGCATCTCCTGGTTTCGTCCATCCTCGCCAATGGCGTGCGATCATCGCAGCCCTCCTCATGACCGGGAAATCATGGCATGCTCGCGTGCCGAAAACACTAGTGAGTCTGCAATCCAGGATCCCCCCCACCATGGACCAACTTCTGGTCCTTCCGTGCGTCACCCAGTTGGCCGGGGCATGGGGACCACTTAGGGGAGGGACGGGGGTGGATTGCAGGCGCATGGCAGCACAGGGCAGGGCAGTTCCTCATGGTCAAGGATGCACCAGGGATCGCCGACCAGTCGATTCCGCTCGACTGGTAGGACGGCATGGGGTAACGAAGGCTGTTCCCACCCCCACCTTGCGGCCAAACGAACTCTCCGGTCCAAGCTGCCGAACCATCCCGCAGTAGTTCGGTCCCTCCAACGCAGGTGACGGAGGGAACGTCCTCAGGGTTCATCGGGTTGGTGGTGGTGGGTTGGTAGTACTCTAACATTTGTATGTCTACTCTCACCGTTTATCACAAAGAGTGCAAGATAATGGAGGTGGAGCTTTTTTGAACAGTCACCTGGGCCGAACTGTGACTGAACTGGAAGTGATGGAGAGGCCCTCCGGCCCGGTGACCTTTTATGAAGCTTTGCCCAGGCACCCCCCCTCACCGGGCGGGGCCCACCGGTCGCTTCACTGCCATGGTTGCTGGCGAGGAAGAGGGTGTTAGCCAAGCCGCGCTAAAGTATTTCAACACGACACATTCGAGGCCTGCCATGGACGTGCGCAACGCTTATTTTATAAAGCTTGGAGCCAAAGGAAGGTGGGAGGAGGACTCTATCCAGAACGGCAAACTGAGGATTGGGTGGGAGCACCAGTCTATCCTCGACATCGCCGAGGAGCGTTGGTCACATATCCTCGATCAACTTCGGATAGAGCATGGGGACAAGAAGGGTGTTGCGACCAACGACTTGCACCGCCTCCAAGATTTCGCTCATTCTACTCCGGAGGACGTCTGGATCACTTTCCATGGGGCAAAACTTTGGTGGTGTCGAGTCACTGGAACCGGGGTGGAGCAGGACGCGACGTCTAAGTTCAGGAGGGCTTCTTCGAACTGGAGTGATCAATCCGCGCTTGGGAAAACCCTTTTCCTAAACGATCTCCCTGGAAGACTGGCAAAGACCCTTGGGTTCAGGGGAACGATCTGTCGCCTTGGGGAGCAGGCTCTACTTCACCGAATACTTGAGGGTCTTCCCAGCAGGTTGGGCAAGGCTTTAGAACAGGCCGAGGAAGCACACTGCGCTCTCCTGCTGGAAGCCATTCGTGAACTGCACTGGCATGACTTCGAGCTGTTGGTGGACCTCCTCTTCCACGATGCCGGATGGCAGAGGGTAAGCACCCTTGGTCGTACCGCCAAGGCCTATGACCTCGAATTAAAGGAGCCAATTACTGGCGACCGATATCTTGTGCAAGTTAAATCCACAGCTAGCAACCAGCAAGTCCGGGAGGCAGTGGAAGAATTTGCCAGCGGTGGCTACCGTAAGATCTACTTTGTAGTTCATTCACCCCAGTGGAAGGGTGCCGGACCTAGCGGATTGCCGGAAAACGTCGTTCTGTTGGATCCATCGCGTCTCGCAAACCTGGCCCTCGCAGCTGGGTTGCATAAATGGCTGTTGGATAAGATCGTTTGAGAGAAATCCAATAGCGCGAAGTTGCCCAATCGACCCCGCAGTCTTCGAATTATTTGTTTCCAGAGGGGCATAGCCATCCTTGCCCGACCAATTGCCAAGCCAACACCCAGAGAGGCGCTTCCTGTCTCAATTCCGCCTGTCCGATCGCGCCGCTGGTCCCTGCAAAAAGCAGGTTTGCTCATGCCAACCCAGAACTCTTGACGCCAACCGCCTCAAAATCCAGCATCCATTATTGGGACGTGACCGATTTTGTTCCAGTCAACGCTGGGGTTTAGGCCCATCGAGGCGCCGAGCCACAATTAGAGATGGCGTCATTTAGTCCACCCGGTACATTGTTTCGCTTGAGGAAGGTGGTACCCTGAGAAGCAGCAGCCTTCATTCCCCCAAACCAGTGAAACACCCCATTTCGCTAACTCAAAAATTTCGTGGACGACAATTTATGTCTGATGATATTTGGGTTCGATGGATCCCGATTGCCACTGGCGCTATAGGCGCTATAACGGGTGTATCTGGTTGTGTCATGGGCTATATAAGCCTTCATAAAGCCAATAAGATTAAAAAATTAGACTTACGTCTCGAATTGAGGAAAGCAATTGTTGAGGCTCGAATTTCTATATCGTTATTGAGTTCCTGTATGGAGAATGCGAAACTTTCGCGACAACGAATGTCTTCTACAAGTGGGGGCCTACATTCTGGTGCCATGGTTGCTTGGATGGATGAATTCGATTCCAATAGGTCCGCTGCAGAAGAATTAGAAAAATTAATCCCAGATCAAAATGTGGATTTTAATAATTGTAGCCCATACGATCTCGAGTCCCAACTCATCTCAATCCACGAGGTGCAGCTTAAAATCGCTAATGGCTTGGAGATATATAAAAAATGTCTCGAGGCTGACGATGATGAGCGTAAGCAAATTATGGCGAGAGTTAGAAATCTTCGTTAATCTGCCAAGTAGCGCGTATCGTGTAATTTATCCACACCAGGAGCGTCTAGGCCCAACTATATATTTGTTTTGAGATAGGTAGGAGTTTTAAAATGAATCTTGTCGAGCTAGAATCAAAAGGCTGGATCTTCGTTGAAGGCATTACCTGTGCAGCACAATTGCTCGATCTTGGAAGATCCCTTGGCACATGCGTTCCAACCCCAAATGGTGAAATTGTAAAGGAAATCCGGCGGACTTCTCGCGAACTTGCGCCTCCTGGCAGTCAAAGCGCTAAATATGGATCGGGTCCGTTTCCTTTGCATACGGACACCGTTTTCTGGCCAACACCCGTTCGCTACGTAATTCTTCGTGGCTACGGTGATACCAGGCGACCGACAACGATAAGGAGCTTTGACGACTTGACGAGAGGTTGCGATTCGGAGTTCCACATCCGGGCCCGCCATTCGGTATGGCGCGTACAGGCGGGCCCAAAAAGTTTCTATTGCTCCATGTATTTTCGCCAGGGGAATTCCAATTGCTGGCGGTACGATGCTGATCTTATGACACCCGTTAACGAGTCAGCAATTTACGTCCAGAGTATCCTAAATAAGTTGGTTTATGCCGATGTGGCGGAAGGTATTACTTGGAGTGGGGACAAAGCTGTGGTTATTGCAAACTGGATCACTCTTCATGGCCGGGGGCACCAGCCCCCAAATGAAGGTTCTAGGATAATCGAACGTCTGTATGTGAGGTAAACTATGAGTTGGCATCGCGATCCATTGTTGGCTAAAGCGAAATTATTCTTTGAATACGCATTCGAAGCTCAGCGTGATGATCCTAGGTTTGGCCTTTGGTGTTCCCTTGGATTAGAATTGCTTGCAAGGGCTGCCGTTTCTTCGATAAGCCCAGTTCTCCTTGCCCATCCGGATGCTGACCAAAAGAATATTCTCCATGTTATCCATAAAGGATCAGAGCTTTCTTCACCGAAATCGATTATTGCATCTGCCGTCTTCGATCTCTGCAAACGGCTGTATCCAAACTTCTCGGAGGAAGACAAGAAAATTTGTTTAGCCCTTTTAAATAGACGAAACGAGGAACTCCATTCGGGCGGAGCTGCCTTTGCAGAGTATAAGTCAAGCCAATGGGTGGTGGGATTCTATCATGCATGCAGGTCACTAATGACCGTCTTGGGGGAGGGCTTAAGCGACCTTTTTAGTGAAGAGGAGGCGAGCCTCGCAGAGGGAATGCTGATCGAGGACCGAAACAATGTAAAGAGGCAAGTACTTGCCGCTATAGATGCTCACAAAAGTGTTTTTGAAGCCCGGGCGCTAGAAGAGCGAATTTCCGCAAAAGCTATGGCCGAGACCCGTTGCCTCGAGCTCTCAACTCAACGACACCACAGGGTAATTTGCCCCGCTTGTGGTTGCATTGCAACGGTCCAGGGGCAGCCTTTTGGGAAAGAATACATTACGAACAATGAAGCTGGAGAAATCATTAGCAGTCAAGCTGTATTGCCAACCGAATTCTCATGTTCCGCCTGTGGGCTTGCCCTCAAGGGTTACGCTCAACTTGAGACCGCTATGCTTGGAGATCAGTACACAAGGAAGACAACCTTCACTCCTGAAGAGTATTATGGGCTTATTAGTCCGGACGACGTTGAGGATTATATGGCGTCCCAGGATCATTACCGAGAGTATGATAACGAGTAGTGGTGGGCGAGATAGTGATCTCCCGCCTTCCCGTTCCGGCCGATCCAGTCGCGTCGGTAGGCAATTTTAGATAATTCTGGAGTAGTCTCAACACCCCGCGATGCGCTGAGCTAGAATGAAGGCAAGTTCTGCTAAAGGAAATCGTTCCATGGACCAAGACCCGATCCCGGTTGAAGATTTTTTGGCAGCAATAACCGAAGCTCTGAAAATCCGTGGTGACGCCAGGTCCATCGCTGTCATCTTGAATGGAGATTGTAGGTTCGAGTCTAGAGATCAAGATTTTGGCGTTGATTACTGGTCTTTATGCATTTCCCTTCCTGTTTACATGTATCACGCGCTATCTGATGCAGAACTAATAGAGATAAAGCAAAATATAGCTGAGGTTGGTCAACCATTCTTTGCCTCCATGCAAACAGATTATCTAAGGGGTGTCGATATCTTCCCCAAGGTAGGGGAAGCTCCAGCCGATTGGAGAACAAATGCCGCCAGCTTCCTGAAAGGTGAAGGTGTCACTAATCAGGGGCGCGTTCGTAGTGACAATATTGCATCCATGCAACACAAAGGACTACTTTTCCGGTCACAAGCCGAAATTAACCTATTCGATGCTATAGAACGCGCAGGACTTGCAGTCTCTCCACTTCCGGTGTTTATTAGGAAAGGGAACTCATATCATCGGCTAGAACCTGATTTTTTAGTTATTTTTAAAGGTCTTACTTTTATCATCGAAGTGGATGGCGATACCTTCCACCGGGAAACACCAGCTGATGCTGACAAGAGGCTTGTCCCTCTTACGCATGAGGGTATCGAGGTCCGGCGAATACGTGCCGCGGAGGTTGCAAGCGATACTTTAGCTGACAAGACCACTAAGGAGCTTATCGCTTATATGAACTCAAGGAAAACAGCCCGTTAGCGGAGCGGCTGTAGCACATGGACTAATTCGATACGAGCCGCTCAAATAATGGTTTTGGGAAGTGCCGTGGAAGGCCTATTTCTCAATATCTGCCATCTTCGCCTTCAGTTTGGTGTTGAAGGCCTCTCCGTCCACTGCATAGTGAGCCCGGCGGTGGCAGGTCGGGCACAGGGCGATGACCCACTTGGGATGATCAGGACCCCCGTCAGCAAGGCGACGCAGGTGATGGGGTTCAAGGTATGGCCGACCCTTTGGCGTGAGAAATGGGGCGGCGCCTGTGCAGGCTTCACAATTGTTCCCAGCTCTGCGCAGGACATACACCTTCACGGCCTCGGATCGCGTCCGCAGGATGCGCTTCTGCTTTTCAGGTGGGGTCGCCTGGGATGGGGGCTTCTCCATGGCCATCTGACGAAGCTGGTCGAGCGGTAGCTTCCACATCCCGCGCTCTATCACGCTCGGGGACTCCTGGGTCGCAGGTTCATCTCCTGTGTGGCCACCTTCATCGGGATCGGTGTCCAGTCCCAATTCGAACACAATTACCTTGCGAAGGTTGCCATTCTTGTCCGGTTTTACTTCGGTATGATCGCCGAGGTAGGTGGCTTCTCCCATAAACCGAACTTGCCCATGATTGATGTCAGAGAAAAGGAGAAGGGTTTTCTCGCTCTCTTTGTGGTGTTTGATGGCGGCATTGCCACTAGCCATTTTCTGGTCACCGACCTGGCCCTCCCCGGTATACCAGAATGTCCCATCCTCGACGAACCTATCGGAATACCCAAAGTTCGATCCGCTTTCCCCGGTGATCAGGAAGATCAGGGGATGGGCCGCTGGGGTAGAGATCCCGCCCTGGCTTTGCCCACTATAGACAGCGTGGATGTCTGTCCTGCGCTTGTAGACCTGGCCGGCGACAAAGGTATGGACTGGCATGCTTTCCTCCCAGCAATAGCTAGCCCTGGGCTGCCATCGCTGGCCTGGGGAGGGCTGGCAACATCCGAAACTGCTCGTAATGACTTAAGGAGAACGTACCACACCGGGTTGGTAATTGATTAGTCCTGGGACCGGATCCCATCGCCAGGATGGAGAAGCCACTTTCCCATGCGCTGGGTATTCGTAGGAGGCATCAGGAGGCACTCGGCAATGCACCACTGTCATCTGAGCCCGAACAAGATTTCCTAAAGGCTCTTACCTTATGGGGAGGGGGCAGCACGCACTGGTGGAAATTTATTTCGAGATCCTATTTCTCAAACTTGCTTACTGAACTGCTGGAACTACCGCAGGAGCAGGAGCAGGAGCAGGAGCAGGAACCGCTGCAGCAATAGCTGTAGCTCTAACCGCCAGCCCTTTCTCCCGACTCAATGCTTCAATTAATGGCTGCGTAACGGCCTCTAATGCATTATTGCGATCGTTGGGTTTGTAAAGATTTCCAGCAGATGATGCAGTCACATTGGCAACTGTCTTCCCAGTTATGGCATCATCAAAAGAAATGGTAATAACATTTTTAGTTTTGTTAAAGGTCGATATTGCGCCTCTTACAAACAATGTCTTTGCTTTAGCATCAAGTGATAAATTTGGGAGTTCTTTATCCCCGATGATCTTCATGTTGTATCTTGCCATCAGGTTGGCAATCTCGACATCCATTCCATATAGTGCAGTAGTCTGACCATCGATCGGTTTGGCAAATACAAGAAAGTCATATTTCGAGAAGGAAAACCCAGCGCTGTAAACCAAGACCGATGGCTGAGAACAACTTGCGCCCGCTAAAAGTACAGGCAAAGCAACCCAAGGAAGTAATTGGTTCCGGCTCATAAACCCTCCATTTTGGATGTCAAGAACCTACCACCATTTTGCCAGATTGCCTATAAAAATTTGATCTGCTGGTTGAACTTCGAGGGGAAAACTTGACGGTGCATTGGGGGGTATTAGAATGTTGCTTGCATGAAGAGCGGCCTCATCGTGGGGCCCGGCAACCGAGCAAGAGCCACGGTGCCCTGGATCGCAAGATCCCATGCGCAGGAGACAACCTGACAATGGAGGTCGCTATGACCCGGCGCGTTCAAACGATCCTTCTGCCTATGGAGAAGGCAGAAGACCCAGGATTCTCGTTCCGTCCGAGGAGCTATTGGGCTGAAGACTCCCTGGTACACGGGCTTTTGGGCAACATCCAAGGCGAGGCTAGACGTAGCATCATCCTTGCGGCTCTGAACTCCGGCGATATCGACTCGATTCCGGAAGGTCTCCTGGAACCAGTCCTGGATCCCGATTTGCGGGAGGCAGTCGGAAGGCTCCACCCCATGTTCATGGGCGGGGAGTACCTGCCTGCCTTCCTGAAGGGGGAGGTTGAGATTGCCCGGATCTGCCTCGAATCCACTACCGCAGACGTCATCGCACTCCGGGCCCGAAAGCTGAAGGATGGCTTCATCCATTACCGGGTCGTGGACGAATATGGCACCGAGTACAAATGCTCCCCTGCCTATTCCCTACTCCCCCTGACTGCGGGCGAACTGCTGCAGACCCTTGAAGTGTCAGGCTATAAGGGCAGCAGCCTGGTCATGGGGCCGCTGATCAGGAGTGTGGAGTGCGGTGCCGATCCGGACCATTTGCGCGGGTTTGTCACCGTGCGGTCTGACTTCTACCCGGGCCTTGAGCAGCACTGCGAGGAGCGTTGCGAAGCCTACCTAGATTCCTTGGCCCCGGCGGAGAATGACGATGAAGCCTGAGACCAGTATGCAGATCATCCGGATGGATCCCTGGAGGAAACAGCCCGCATCCCATTCGGGAGCTGGCTCGGCCATCTTTGTGGGCGGCTATGAGCTAGACGCGGGGGGAGGATTTGACACGATCTCCCAGGCGCTGTTCCTGTCCGGGGGGCCGGAGAAATGGGAACTCTGGGAGGTGGAACCCAGGGATGGCACGCGACTGGATCAGTCCATCCATTGGGAGGATCTTGCCTGTGACCCGGGCGGCTGGTTGGTGGTAGAAGGCGAAGGGCTATGCAACCTCCAACGGGCAGCCATGGAATTGTTCGAGGCACTGCTACAGTCCCGGCTCCACTACGCGGCGGCGACCGGGCCGTACGTCGCAGGTCTGCTGTCTGTGGTGGAACTCGAATGGGTGGTGACTACCTTCCACTTGAAACTCCAATGGAATCGGGATGAAGCCTTGGCCAAGGAACTCGCCAAGACCTCTCCGATCCTCGAAGCCGCCATGGCTTGCGGGAATCTCAGGCCTGCTGGCCAGAATACGACGGCATGGATGGCGAACTGCCCCTGCGGGGGACAGCATTGGATCATGATTTCGACGGAGTCCAATTCATTCGGCTGCGGGTATTGCCGGAGGAAGGGGGGGCCGGAGGAGTTACGGCGGTTCTGTGAAGAGCGTGGGCGGAAGGAGAGGAAGCCATGACCAGAACGGAAGTCGCGCAGATCGTTGGCAAGAGGATAAGCGGCGTCATCGTCAAAGGGTGTCCAACCCCACCTAGAGCGCAGATCTTCCTGATGTTCGATGATGGGACCTATTACGAATTCTATAGCTCGGTGGAGATCACCTGTGCCGGCGGGGTGGATCGAGGCGGAAGGAAAGAGGTGCTCAACTACATGGCCGGGTCTACTTCGGTCGCATTCGAGGCTTGGGGCGATAATCCCAACAAGGTGGCCGACCAGATCTCCGATGCCGTGCTGGATGCTGCCCCGGGCGATCAGTTCTTCCCAAATCCGAAGCTCCAGGCGAAGCCGGTCGTGGACAACCCAGATCTGCCTCCGGAAGGGACGCTAGTTTCCGACATGACCGACCAGCGGATGGAACTCCTAGACTGGCTCAAGGCGAACCCGAACTGGCGCGGGATGTGGGTGGACGGCAAGTTTTACCCGAATCCAAACCTCAAGAAGGATTAGGCGCGGCACACACCTTCCTCCAGCAGCCCGCCACTCTAGCAAGCAAGAAACAGAGAACGTTCCAGGGGGTTACCAAGGGGCATCATCAACGCATACGAAGTTAACACGGCATTCAGGGGAGATTACGATGGCATCCTGGCGGGAAGAACTGGAAATGATGTTGGCGCGAAGGGTCAAGGAGAATGGACCGGACTGTCCCTCCGCGAGAGACTTGCGGGAGCAGATCGCCAATCTGAGCGCCCCCCAACCGACAACTCAGCAACTATCGGTGGTGATCGGCAGGTTGCGGCAAGGGACGGGCAAGCCCAAGAGCAAGTAGGTGCCGTCCACCTCCTGGATCTGGTTGATGCCGGGGCTCGTAGGGCGTTTGCCCGCATGGGAATCAATTCGTAATGGCGGATTGGACTGTTGTTGCCCCTTACCGGGGCTGGCTGCACCTAGGAGTCCCCTGAAGCCTTCGGCTATGGTTCTATGCCACCTCGGCCTGCTGAACGCGTCCTGGAGCCTCCTATCTTTTAGTGGAAATAGGGGCTTGGTTATCTGTATTGCCAGCGGCAGGAATGGAGACAGTTACAACACCCCCAGCTTCAGTCACGTCATGGTTTTTCATTTTGTAAACATCGAGTAGGTACGAATTACATATAATAGATGCAAAATTTAATTTACCAATATAGGTTACGGACAAATGTTCCCTTTGGCGTAAATACCTGACATTCGATCAACTGGCATAGCCAAGTTTGCTCATTGTATATCCAGGCAATTATTTTTCAATTTGCCGGCAAATGACTCTGTCACGCGGAGCATGGCGTGAAATATCCGCGTCAATTCACAGGGGAAATAATTAAAAAATTACAGCAATCGTACCTCTGCAAACCAAACTACATACCATGGGATGTCTATCCATGGCCAAAGTATGATTGTACTATTTATGTTATATCTATTAATTTCCATGGCCGGTTAAAATATTTTGCTTGCCACGTGCGAACGAAGAGAGCACGGGGCAGACAACGAGCGGAAGCGAGGCGTCAGAAGAAAAGTTACTATATGGGGAAAAGGAAGGATCCAACACGATGCATCTCTGTTGCGTGCTGACGCACGCTAAAATTCGCTGGCGCGAATTTTAAGTACAAATATTTTTTAAATTTATTAGTACGTACCAGTGGGATAGATATCGACCCAACCATATATTGAACTTTCCATTACTTCACTGGCGGCGATTACTATATAAATATAAGCCGAAACCTGTGGCCCCAAACGTAACCAGAGTTGCGTAGGTTACATTCGCGATTCTGCCATGGTCGGAACATGAAACCCAGAATAATATCGCACTCCCTTCGATGATGTGCTCTTCTGCCCTGTGACAGCTGATACCGAAATTCCGAAGGCCGTTGGGGTAACCTTTCGGTCAGGGTTCCATTCTTGGAATAATTTAAAAAGCTCGTTGACAGGCACCCGCCCTCCCGAACGGGTGTAGGCAATCAGATCCACTACCTCATCCTCAATATCAGCAGCAAGTCTTTTGGCCTTGGCATCCACGTCGGATATACCTAGAGAAGGGGTATACTCCCCAACTAGTTCCCACATTAGCCTGATGGCTTCTCCTGACCACTGGATTTGGCTTTCCCTATTGTAGAGACCAGTAATCAGTTTTTCGGTCTGATCACAATTCTGCTGATAATAATTTCGAAGATTACAAACCACTCTTGCCAAGTTGAATACACTGGAATCCAAATGAATGATCTCGAAGGAAGAACTCGCCATTTGATAGCGGAAGGTGACTAAAAAGTGCTTGGCGTGTTCGTGGTTAAAATTGAGCAGGTAGTGCTCAGCCATCCTTGTCAAAGTATCCCGGTTCCCCGAGGCCTTCACCCATGGGAGCCTATAGGTGGATTGGTGGCGGATATCCATGCATGGATGTCGGAACTCTTGAGGAAGTTCGTCATCGTTGATTCTTTGGTAAATTTCATTGAACACTGGCAACACCGTGGTGACAATGACTATTAGAAAAATCAACATATTGAAGCGCCACAATGAACCTGGCAATCTCGGTCGCCCGAATGTAGATACTTTCCCCAAGGCGAGGGATCCATTCCCCGGTGGCATCATCAAATCTTCCTGGGAGCAGGACTAAGTAATGCATTTGTCCATCCCATGCCATTAAGACTCGGATCGTCTGATGGGGGTGGTTGAAGACTTCTATTAGGACGGGCATGTTTTTGTCATGCAAATAGTTCATCACCGCCTCAATCAGTTGGTTGTTGGCATTATTGGAGTGGGGCGAACTGCCTTCGCCCTGGCGAACAAACAGATAGCGCAGTCGGATCAGGCTTCGCTCCAGCCTGATGATGAAGAGATCCATTTCTAGCCATTGATGAATTGGGCAATTCGACAATAGCCAAATGATAATTTAGCCTTCTCATCCAATTGCCACGGGAAGGCCCCATTTTCGATCCCGTGGCAAGCATTCCTATAAGTCTACCTAAACCTGACGATCTGGCCATTGAACCTGGCCGGCCTGCAGAATATGCCAAAAAACATTGGGCAGGGGATCGCTATGCATCAGAGGCGATGGATGAACAGGAGCCTAGACTAACCAATTCACAAGAGCGCTGTGGTGCAGAAGTTGCGATTTTGGCAGTTCTCGCAACTCGGATCGCGTCCCTCTTCATGGTCCATAAAGCCAGCGCAAATGTACATCACTCGGCCGGAAATTCGGATGGGGGTTGGTCCCATACCACGGGCAGCCCACTTTCGCAGAGTCCTGGGGTGAACCCGCAGGAAATCAGCAGCTTCTTTACGGGTAAAATAGGGGGAGAGATTCATGGTTGCTCCATTTCGTTTTATCTAATGAACGATGGCTCGTAAAATTCTGTTGGATGACTATCACGTGATCATTATTTCCTCCTATTCGAATTGTGCTTTCTCGGGTAAAAATCGGCATCGCTGCCAAGAATAGAGAAAAAGGGTGCATAAAACATAGGCACATCGCCTTGGCGAAACACCATGGTTTTTCGGATGCAATTGGCAAAGCCCCTTTAAGGAGAATAAATTCCCCCGTTGATCGGTGGTATATATTACTAGATATTACTGTTAGTTGACCTCTTTGGAATTTATATCGCAGTTAGTATTAATATACTGGTGTTTATTCACCCATTTGATCAATTCCTCCTCTTTATACGTCACCTTTTCCCGACCTTGGTGATATAGGACCGCCTCCAAGGATGGCTCATTTTTCAAGAGTCCTGGGGCTGATCCCAAGCATTTCAGCTACCTTGCGACGGGTGATCAGGGGGGGGGCATCACCATGGTTGCTCCTTTGAACAGTTTGGCAAAAGGATTGATAAAAAAGTATGGTAAATCCACAAAAACGTCAAGATGTATCCCAAAAATAATAAAAATTTTTAAACGTTGAAACAAAACGAGATAAATAGATAACGAGTCTCACAAGCAAAATAAATATTAT
>Ga0364866_10804_pt1 | contig 15323 bp, 20 predicted proteins | sample ExccelAu500001D3_3_FD_206913 | JGI IMG/M metagenome (GOLD analysis project Ga0364866, IMG submission 206913) | Enriched cells from Trout Bog Lake Hypolimnion, Wisconsin, USA - BchlTB.Aug13.5000.01.D3 | ecosystem: Environmental > Aquatic > Freshwater > Lake > Hypolimnion/Profundal zone | place... | reverse complement strand
AAATCGATGCAGAAATTGTGAGTGATGTCCTAAGTCGGACCGGGAAATTTGAGAATGTTTTATATATTTCGGATAATACTACAGCGAATGGAGTGAAAGATAGACTAGTGAGGTTTGTTGAGGACCATAAAGGTCAAGTAATCGACGAACTATTCTTCTACTTTACCGGTCATGGTGAGTACTTTGAAAATGAGTTTTTTTACTTGATGTCTGATTATAACAGCGGTAAAAGAAAAAGTACAAGTCTTCAAAATTCTGAGCTCGACAATCTACTTAGAGCCCTTAGTCCAAAGCTGGCAATAAAGTTTGTTGATGCATGCAATGCTGGTGTTACATATGTAAAAGAAGAAGGAGCATTCGAAAAATACATTAAACAAACACAAAGTACGTTTAACAACTGTTATTTCATGTTTTCATCTCAGCAAAAACAATTTTCATATCAGGATGATAAGTTTAGCGATTTCACCAAAAGTTTTTTAATGTCGATCAAAGAACACACAATGCCTTACATTAGGTACAAAAATATCATTGATTATGTGTCAGATTATTTTGAAGGCAACGCACAGCAAACACCACTATTTATCACTCAAGCAGACTTTACCGAAACGTTCTGCGAAATAAGTAAAGAATTACAGGCATTTCTATCTGAAAGGCTTGAAGACGCATCAACACCACCGGTTGGTGAAAAGGCAAGTCTAGTAACTTCTATAGAGTCACACGTGAAAAGAGAAGCGTTAATTTATTGCACTAAGGACGAGGCAGTGTCCATTGTGACGACATTACCTGAAATAATGCAGAGGTTCCAGCCAGATGATACTTTGGACTATCTTTATACCTATGTTTACAATACCGACTTGAATACAGAAAAATTACCAAGTATTTCGAGCGTCGGGCAATGGTTCAAGGAAAACAAAAGTAATTTTTTTGCACGACCAACGTATGCTACAGAAACCTATGAAGATTATGATGATGATTATTCAAGATTAGGGATCGCGGCATTTGCTATGGGCAGAGGGGATAGGAAGAAAGTAACCAAGCAGAGAAAGGTTATTGTCGGAATAGAGCTGACAGAGACTTTGCCATATAATCATATCGAGTTAGTTGCCAATCCGAAATACCCGAATATAGATGCATATGCACTACATGTCGTTTTTGTATTATCAAAAACTGACATCAGACTGTTTTATTTCATATCCAATTACATAGAAACCGGATGGGATAAAAGAACGCTCAATAATGACATTAAATGGCAAACGGCATGTGCGAAACTTAAAGAGCAATCAGAACTTGAAGTTATTGTAAGCGACATGATGGATGAGTTCAAACATAAAATAATCGAGTTTGTACAAGAAAAATTTCCAGAAAGCCAGACAGGAGCCTCTCAACATACAGAATAGGGAAGCCGAAGGGGACGTATGGACTTCGAGGGGCACCGTTTAATGTTCAAGGAACGAATAGGGGGACGCTCGTGCATATGTGCGTTAACTGATAGAGAAGCCGAGACCACCGGCTCCGAGCCACTGTCCCTCACGACCAAATTTTCATTGGTTTCGAAATGAGGTAGCTGGAATAGCTGATTAAGCACGAAGAAGTTTGCCGAAGTTGGTGAAAGATAGCCAAGCCGACGTAAGCCCGAGTATGTTGAGTCTCAGGAAGTATGCCGAAGCTGGATCAGAGCCGATTGAGCTGATTGGAGGGCACCCCGTGGGGTCGCGGCTTGACATTTGACAAATCTAAATCAACTTATGACTTTGCATAGGCTTTGTCAATAGTCAAGCTCCGGCCCCATGGGGAAACCCTTGCCGACTACGAAGAATTGAGCGGACGGTGTTGCGGGATAGGTTCAGCATGCTGGTTATCTCACGAATGCCCTTGCCGTCCCGATGGGCCAGACGAACTTTTTTGATGGTTTCCACGGTCAGCATCCCCTTTGGTTCTCCTCTCTCTGTTTGGAATCCAGAGAGTATGGAGCAGAGTGCTGGGGTGGATCAATTTTGGACGCCGATTATGCTCGAAAGTGGGCCATTATTGCACGCCGATTCACACCCGTTGATAAGGAATAGCCATGACAGATAAATTAAACATCATTGGCAAGCTAGCGAGCTACTATAGCAACACCCCCGTTATTCGTTCCTTGCTCCAGTTAGTACCGAGCTGGGGTGCTGCCGACGAGTTTTTGCAACAACGCGCAAACGAAATTAGAAGTGAACGTCTCAGAACCTTTTTTGACGAACTTGCAGAAGGAAAATATGAAATTACTGAAGATCTTATACAATCAGAAGATTTTTTGCATTTTTATTTTTGCACTCTTCGAGCGGTTCTGAATACCCGTCAACGAGAGAAGATTCGGCTTCTCGCTAGACTTCTCAATTCTTCACTGTCGCCAGATATAAGTGGGACATCTGATGAATATGAGGAATTACTGTCGATACTTGAGTCAATCACATTTCGTGAATTTGAAGTTATTTACGATTTATATAATCTTGAGCTGCAACACCCGAGAGCGGGCCAAGAGGGTGATCTACAAACCACTATGCGGTATTGGAAGGCATTCAAGCAAATTGCTTTTTCAAAATATGGAATCGCGGAAAACACTCTCTCCCCGTTTATGGCAAAACTAGAACGAACTGGTCTTTACTTAAGAATAACTGCCAGACTCACAAACTATCCTGGTGACGCTGGTAGGACAACACCCCTTCTTGATCGGCTCCTTGAATTCGTTCGAGAAAAGGAGGCTCTTCGACGAATTGAATGGGTTGCCGGTTTGATGTATGATGGCACACCATCACTCAACCGGAGGTTTAGTCACCGTTATGAACCCTGTAGATCTTTTTGGTGCTGCACTTGGCATTGTCTCCCCGTGGGAGGTTACGTCTGTTGACTTCGACAAGGAGTCGGGCCGTCTTGATATAACTATCGACTTTCAGCGGGGTGCATTGTTTCCCTGCCCGGTCTGCGGAACCCTATCACCCGTCCATGACACGACGGAGAAGGTGTGGCGGCATCTGAATTTCTTCCAGTATGAAGCCTACCTTCATGCTCGTGTGCCGCGGGTTAAATGCCCCAATAGTGGCTGCGGTGTGAAGCTGGTTCAAGTTCCCTGGGCTCGTGCAGGATCAGGTTTTACGCTTCTGTTCGAGGCGCTTGTGATGACCATGTGCCGTGACATGCCGGTCAATGTCATCGCCTCGCTCTTCGCTGTCACTGACAAGCGTCTTTGGCGAGTGCTCGAAGCCTACGTTGCAATGGCAAGAGCCCATGAAGATCACTCTGAAGTCCGTCGCGTCGGCTTCGATGAAACGTCAGCTAAGCGCGGCCACGACTACGTCACCTTGTTCTTCGACCTCGACCGGAAGAAGCTTTTGTTTGGAACCGAGGGCAAAGACAATGAAACAGTTAAGGCATTTGTAGCCGATCTAAAGGCTCATGGCGGCAATCCGGAACTGATAACCGACGCCGCGATCGACATGTCGAACGCCTTCATCAAAGGAGTCAAAGAGCAATTTCCTAACGCTGAAACGACATTCGATCCGTTCCATGTCATCAAGCAGATGAATGACGCTCTAGGCAAGATAAGGGCTGAAGAAGCCAAGCTATTCCCTGAGATTCTCAGAAGGAGCCGCTACTTATTCCTGAAGAACCCAGAGAACCTGTCAGTCGATGAGCAGCAGCGTCTTGACGAGATCATCGCCGGACAGAACCTAAGGAGCACCGAGGCGTATCTACACAAGCTCAACCTTCAGAACGTCTACTTCGCCAAAACCCGCCCGGAGGCCGAAGTGCTGCTATATCAGTGGTACAAAAGGGCTAACGGCAGCAGCATCTCACTCATCAAGAAGATGGCTAAGTCGGTCAAAGAGCACTGGTACGGCATCTTAAGCCACTTCGACAGTGAGCTGTCCACCGGATTCCTTGAAGGGATTAACAGCCTGGTCCAGGCAGCCAAGGCAAGGGCGCGTGGCTACCGGAATCCGAAGAACCTTATAACCATGGCTTACATCATTGCCGGCAAACTCAACTTCAAATCACTACTACCCACTTGAAACGTCGAGGAGCCGAAAAGGACCTTGATGGTGCTGCACCGGGGGACGCTAGGAACAATTAGTGGAGGAGCAAGGGGAGGCCCCTGAAATCCTGCGTAACGTAGATATAACGAATAAATCCCGAGTGATACACCTTCGAAAAATGGCGAACCGATTGATCTAATATGGACTTTTTTGAGTTGCGCAGGATTTCAGGGGTGTTCCCTTGGGCCCCTGGGATCCCTTTGAAAAGACGTCCTGCTTCATGCGGCATTTAGTTCGCATTTGTGGGCGCAATCGGTAATAAACTTACGAAGTTTCCAACGAGGAAGAAGCTCCGGCCCACAGGTAATATCATGCCAAGACGCACAAACTCATTCCAAGAACTGATCGCACTAATTGAGCGGAAGCTGGCTCCTACTGGCGCCCAAGTGACCGAATCTGCAATGGTTCCAGAAACACTCAGTGGGAAACTTAGGGAAATTGACATACTCATAAAATGTACAGTTGGGATTAGGGAGGTGTTGGTCGGCATCGAGTGCCGCGACCATAATCGCAAGGCTGATATCCAATGGATCGAGCAGGCTCGTGGCAAGTTTGATGTTCTTCCAATCGACAAGCGAGTTGTCGTCTCACGGCGTGGATTTACTGAGCACGCCATGCGCCGAGCGAGGGAATGGAATATAGAAGCAGTCTCTCTTGACCAGGCAAAATCTGTCGATTGGGCCGCAGCTCTAAGGAATCCACGCGAGTTGTCAATTATTAGAATCCGCTTCAAGATTATAGGTATCCGACTTGCGTGCTCTCAGCCAACGGGTCACGCGGGACTTTCGCCTTTCAAATCTTCATGTTTTATTCACTCTGGGATACAGGAGAGCGCCGACGCTTTTGGACGTCGTCTGTTAACGCGGAACAACGTCCAAAAAGCAGTTCTCGACAAGCTCGGGCAGGACCACGATTGGTTGAAAGTAGCGGTGAAATTTCCTTTTCCACTTGGGATGTGCCACACTCCCGACGAACTCGGCATTTCATGGCCGGTCAATTGGGCTGAATTCGACGTCCTGTACAAGGCTGTCCGGCAGCCGCTTCCCCTACAGTTCTCAATGTACAATCAAGCTGCAGTTGTTACCTCTGAGGGTATTGTTGACGAAGCGGAGTTTACCCTCGCGATGGCACAACTCAAGGGATCAGCACCGAGTGGGACGGCTAGAATAAAAGTCTATGACGAAATTCTGGAGTGTGACATCACCGATTTCTTTATGAAAAGCGGAGAGTCGAAAAATTCAACAAAGTCAGAAGGGACGTAGGGAAAGTGCCGGTAAATACCGTCCAAGGGCATGGAGCAGCAGATCCTAACAATCGGCAAGACCCGCCGAAAGCGAGTCAGCCTCAGCTACGTTGGGCACATAGGAGACTCAGATGGGAATTACCGAAGAGGCAACTCAGGCTGCGTATGCATATGCGAAGAAGATAGCCGACGCGATCACCGTGTCGCCGAAGAGCTCCTGCCAGTCGGTGAAGCTCTTGTTGGACGTGATGATCGTCGAGCTTCTCTCGTAGCGGTACGACACGAACTGGAAGAAGGGGTACGCCTCCTGGCTGGTCACCGGGAGGTAGCCCACTTCGTCGACGATCACAAGGTTCGAGCTGAGGAACGCTTTCCCCTTGGACTGGCTTTCCTTCAGCTTTGCGATCAGGGTGTGCATCGTGGTGAAGTACACCTTGAAGCCGTGGTAGCAGGCTTTGATCGCCAGGGCGATTGCCAGATGCGTCTTGCCGACGCCCGGCGGCCCGAGGAAGATCACGTTGTCCTTCCGGCTCAGGAAGGTCATGTCAAAGAGTTCCATGACCGACTTCTTGTCCAGATGCGGGTGGAAGGAGAAGTCGTACTCCTCAATGGTCTTCGCCATCGGCAGCCCTGCGATCTTGATAGCCGTGGATACTCGCCGTTTATCCTTGGCGGCGACTTCTTCCTCAAGGAGCTGGTCGAGGAAGGCAAGATAGGAGCCGCCGTTTGCCTCCGAGGTGTCTGCGACGGTATCGAGGATTTCCACCGCCTTGAAGAGCTTGAGCCGTTTAAGATTGTCCTGAAGCCGCTCGTAGGTTAGCTGTTCCATCAGGCACCTCCCGCGGCGTAGCGCTCATACTCGGAGAGGGGGCGCTGGTAGACCTCCGGATAGAGGGACTTGGTGGTAAGTCCTCTGGTTGCCTTTCCCTTATCCCTGCCGGGGGAACCTGGGGACGTTCCAAGAATGCAAACTAAGCCCATCCCGATGCTGAGTTGGTTAGGATTCTTGGAAGGCCCCTCGGCTTCCAGGCAAATAGGTACCTGGGGGGCGCGAGAGTTGAGGGTGCTGGTCTGGAAATGGACAGGTTTGGACATGGACAAATGCTGAACACAGGTGAAAGCAGATTTTGCGACCCTGTGATCGTGTCAGATGCAGATCCCCATGGGTACGGAGTAAACGATGACCGACCGCTACGCTACATCGCACCTCCTTGAAGACCAGTACGAGCCAGGCTCAAACGGCACGGTGTTGCGCAACCTGCTCGGTATTAAGACCAGGGAAAGATTGGAGCATGTTGAGGAGGAGCGGTTCGAGTGCCTGATGGAAGAAGCCTTGGCGCGTTTCGACAGCGAGCACCGGTTTACGGCTCAGGATATAGTCTGGCTCCACAGGTTCTGGCTGGAAGGCGTCTTTTCCTGGGCCGGCGCCTTTCGCACCGTCAACATTGGCAAGGGAGGCTTCTTGTTCGCGGCTGCTGCCATCTGCCAGAGCTGATGCGCCATTTAGAGAAAGACCAACTTGCCCGTTTGACTCCATGCCGGTTCGAGCGCATCGAGGAAGTGGCCACAGCGCTAGCCGAGGTGCATGTGGAACTGGTCCTGATTCACCCCTTCAGGGAAGGCAACGGTAGGATTTCTCGACTGCTGTCGGTTCTGATGGCGCTTCAAGCGGGACTGCCACCGCTGGACTTCTCGGCGCTGCAAGGTGTACAACGAGAACGCTACTTTGCGGCCGTACAGGCCGGTATGGATAGGGATTACCAGCCAATGACAAGGATTTTTAGGGAGGTAATCAGTCGGACTTTAGCGTCTTGCAAGCGGTGAAGGTTCCCAACTCTTCCTTCACGGAACCTGCAGGCTCTTCTCTCAGATATATTCCTTCGATAGCAAAGGACGAAATTAGCGAACGCCGCAGCAGCAACTTGCGTTGTGTCGGGTCTTTCAGGTAGGCATTGGTCTCAAGTAATGGCTTTTTCATGGATTTATACTATCACAGCATCACGCAGGTAAAAAGGCCAATTCTACAAGAATGGGCACAAATAAGGCGACCGGCGGCTTGACCTCATCCAAATGAACCAAATGGCTAGCCCCGCTTTCGCTTCGTCGGTGCGTCTTGCGTGCAACGGGGTCACACCAGAGTAGCGGGGTCTAGACTTTCGGACATTTGAGAGATTGAAAATTGGTGGAGAATGTCTGAAAGGCTAGACCCCGAAACGTGCAGATCAAGATTGGCGAGGCTGCGCAACCAGTCGGACGCCAAGCGCGGAGCAAACCCGGCTGATCGTGTCGAAGCGTGGATGTGCTCCCGGGCGCAGGGCTTTGTAGAGTGCTTCGCGAGTCAACCCGGCAGCATGTGCAATTTCGGTCATGCCGCGCGCTCGGGCGGCGACTCCCAGGGCGTGGGCCAACTCAGCTGCGTCGCCCTCTTCGATCACCATGGTGATGTATGCGGCAATGTCAGCTTCGCTTTTTAGCTGCTGAGCAAGGTCGAATTCTGGCAGGTTGGATACAATGACTTTTTTTGGCACAGGTCAATCCTCCAATTTGGCTGCCCGTTCGGATGCGGTAGCAATATCTGCTGTTTGTGTGGACTTGTCTCCACCTCCCAACATCACGATAAGCACGTTGTTGCGCTGCAATTAGTACATTCGCCAGCCGGGACCGAAAAACTCCCGCATCTCGAAAATGCCGTTACCTAGCGGTTTCACATCGCCCAGGTTGCCCCGCTGGGCTTTGTCAAGACGACGTGCTAGCCGTAACCGAGTGATGCGGTCTTTAAGGCCATCTAGCCAGGCATCAAATTCGGGAAGCGTTTTGACGATATACATGGGTATATTGTAGTCGAACGATTACAAAAAGGCAAGGGCCCGACGCTGATGATCCCCAGGACCTTCGAAAGTGGGGGGCAATGGGGTCAAGCTTAGAAAATTTGAAACTTTTTACGGATTCAACGGTTGGAAGCCACCGGTTCCGCACCGGCTTCACGCTGAGCAGGCATTTCCTGAGGTTCAAAATGTGAAGGTTTGAAGGAGTTGGCTCAGCAATCAAAAGTCGGCGAAGCTGATGAAAGCCGGAGCAGCCGACGTAAGCTGGAGTCTCTTAAGTCCCTTAAGTAATAGTAAGTTTGTCCAACGCCGATTAAGCATCCTGAAGTCGATGAAAGAGTTTGTTCGAGCCGGAACCAGTGGACGGTTGGTGAAAGCTGGTGAAAGAAAGCGCCCAACAAGACCGCAGCACCGGGCAAGCTGCTGTGCTGAACGTTAGGAGTAAACGTGATATGGATAAATATAAAAACCTTATTGTCATTTTGGTTGTTTTTGGCGCCATTCACCTTGTTTTTACAGGAGCCATAACTCCTGTACTCAGTAAATGGTTGATGGAACAAGGACAAGGGAATAAGGTTTATCCTAATCAACTTTCTTATATGATCGCTTTTTTTCAGTACTCAGATGTGATAATTTGGTTGCCGATGTCAATTTGGGTTTACAAAGATTCGAAAAAAATCGCATTTGTCCCATGGATCTGGGCACTACTAATGCTGATAGCTCATTATCAAGGATTGATAATCTATTTGCTGATTCAAATCCTGCGTGATAAAGAAATGGCTGAACTGAAGGATTCTAACCAAAAGATGCACCTGGCAATGCACCCGTCAGGTGATCTCCCTTGACTGTTAGGGCGCTAGAATGAAACCCTTAGGCACATTGTTGAAATTGTTTTCAATTGGGAGGTCTCGGGGGCGGAGCGCCATTTTGGACGGGAATCTGAGTGCTCGTGACATGAACCCATATCGAATGGCAGCCCAATGAAGCTTCCCCCCTCTTTTTTCACGGAACCGGCAGGCTCCTCTCGCAGATGTATTCCTTCGATAGCAAAGGACGAAACTAGTAAACGCCTCAGCAGCAACTTGCGCTGCGCCTTTCAGGTAGGCATTTGCCTCAGGTAATGACTTTTACAGGGAGCGAGTATGACAAAACACGGCAAGAATTTTACCGCAGAATGCATCGGGCCACTTGAAACACTTTTGCAAAAGGATTTCATGGGTTTTTCCGGAAAGTACTTCCTCGGCAAAGAGCTTGGACTGACCGGGTGCGAAGTATCTCTCAACAGGTTACCAGCTGGGAAGGGACTGCCCTTTGTTCATGCCCATAAGAAGAATGAAGAACTCTATATCGTTCTTAGGGGCTCCGGGACCTTCTTTGCCGATGGGGAGGAGTTTCCGATTCAGGAAGGCAGTTTGATACGGGCTGCCCCCGAAGGTGAGCGGGCTTTAAGGGCGAGCAGTGAGGACTTGTATTTCATCTGCATCCAGGCTCAGGCCGGCAGCCTGACCCAGGCGACTCTGGAAGACGGAATCCGACTGCCAACGGCTACCTCATGGATAACGCCGAAAGCGGTTGTTGCCGACTCGCTGTAGACTCAAACGCCACGGTGCTGCGCTACCTGCTCGGTATCAAGGCCACGGGAGCATCGGAGCCAGGTTGAGGGGCGGATCGAGCGTCTGGTGGAAGAAGCCTTGGCACGGGTAAAGCTCTGGGGGCTAGCGCTATGACGCGCCCACTTAGCCTGTCTGCCAGCAACCCCTAAGACCCAAAAACACTGGCCTTCCCTTTAGTCCCAAGAATTACAAAATCATACAGTTTGAACGTGTTGGTGATATCTACCAGAGGAGTTTGGAAATGGGAGTTCTAGTTTTGGTTGTGTTGGTTGCTGTCGCTGTTCTCGTTGCGTCGTCTGTTCGTATCCTCAAGGAATACGAGCGCGGCGTAGTTTTTCGCCTCGGCAGGTGTGTCGGTATTCGCGGACCTGGCCTGATCTTGCTGGTCCCGGGCATTGAGCTTATGACCATTGTCTCGATGCGGACCGTTGCCTTTGAAATCCCATCGCAGGATGTGGTTACTAAGGACAATGTTACGGTTAAGGTTACCGCGGTAATTTACTCAAAGGTTGTCGATGCGGTGAAAGCCATCATCGAGGTGGAAAATTACCGCTATGCCCTTGCCCAGATAGCCCAAACAGCCCTCCGGGCCGTGATTGGCCAGCATCCCTTGGACGAGGTTCTTGGCGAACAAGCCAAATTGCAGGAAGCATTGAGCGCTGCCCTTGCCAAGGCTTCGACGGCATGGGGGCTGCAAATTGACCATGTTGAGATGAAAAACATCGATTTGCCTGTCGAAATGCAGCGGGCCATGGCTAAGCAGGCGGAAGCCGAGCGAGAACGACGCGCCAAGGTCATACATGCCGAGGGTGAACTGCAGGCTTCTGTAAAGCTCGCAGAGGCCGCAGATACCTTGTCAAGGACGCCGGGCGCCCTCCATCTCAGAACGCTCCAGACGATGGCGGAAATAGCCACGGAGAAAAACTCCACCATCCTGTTCCCGTACGAATTGACGAATCTCGTCAGCAAAGTCATGGGCCATACCAATTCATAACTCCAACCGATTTTCGGAATGGTTGACATTTGGGTGCCCGAGGGTCTATTGGCGGAAACGCATGATCGCCAAAGAGGAGATGTGATGAGAAATGCTTTTATTGGCAGCCTGATGTGTTTGTCTTTGCCCGTCCTGGCTGCATGTGGTAGCGGCACCGGCAGTTCCCAAACAAATCCTGGCGCAGCTAACGCCGTGTTCGTCAATAACACCGGAGCGAGGAACTATTTCCCCAATTCGCTTGGCGACACCTGGACATTTGTCAACGGGAACAATTCAGCTGACCATCGAATAAATACTGTCATGAGCACATCGGATAACAACGGCCAAAGCACTTTGCAGGTTGTTTTCGGGGATGGCACGAAGGAGAATTATTTATACCAGATAGGCAATGACACTGCCGACATCTACCAATATCAATACTTCGATAGCAATGGTCAGATTTATAAAACTATGACCTGCAACCCGCCATTTCCCTGGCACCTGCTACATCCGGTAGTCGGCGAATCATACTCCAGGACATACAACTCTACGACAACAGTGTTGGCTACAAATGCTACAAGTACCAGTAGCAACAGCAAAACGATAAGTATAATCGGGTACGAAACGGTAGTTACTCCTGCCGGAACATTTGTAAATGCATTGAAGACCAGTTACCTGTATGCCAACGACACCTATCCCGGCTACACTTGGTGGGTCAGCGGAGTCGGCAAAGTAAAAGAGATCTTCTCCAGCTCCACATCGACGCCTAATCAGACCAACTACGAATTGACCTCTTATACAGTGCATTGAAACTGCCTCTTCGGCGATCAGGGGACTGTGGGAGTCCTGGAGCTTAAAAAAATCAACACCTCCCCTTAAACGTGTCCGAGGGGGCAATGGTACTAACAAGGAGCGAGTATGACAAAACACGGCAAGAATTTTACCGCAGAGTGCATCGGGCCGCTCGAAACGCTTCTGCAAAAAGATTTCATGGGCTTTCCCGGAAAGTATTTCCTTGGCAAAGAGCTTGGACTGACCGGATGCGAGGTGTCGCTCAACAGGCTGTCAGCCGGGAAGGGAATGCCCTTTGTCCATGCCCATAAAAAGAATGAAGAACTGTATATCGTTCTTCGGGGCACCGGAACCTTCTTTGCCGATGGGGAGGAGTTCCCGATTCAGGAAGGGAGTTTGATACGGGTGGCCCCCGAAGGTGAGCGGGCTTTCAGGGCGAGCAGTGAGGACTTGTATTTCATCTGCATCCAGGCTGAGGCTGGCAGTCTGAACCAGGCGACTCTTGAAGACGGAATCCGGCTGCCAACAGCTACCTCTTGGATAACGCCGAAACCGGTTGATTCCAACTAACGGCCGGTTGGCTCTTCCGTCTTCGGATCGTGCCAGGGCACTCTTTGCCACCTGGCACTTGCTGCCCCGGTGTGAGGCAATCAGTGTGCCGGCTGACTCTCACTGACTTCCGGTCCGAGCTTCGGGAGATACCGCGCCTATTCAAAAATGTGGAGGGTGACATGGTCAATGAAGCAAATAAGGCAATCGTCCGACGCTACTTCGAGGAGGCACTCGATAATCGGAACTTTGATGTCCTTGACGAAATTGTGGCAGCTGACTGTGTCATTCACCGTCCGGAAACTTCAGAAGCGATCCGCGGACGTTATAAGGGGTGTCAGCACTGTATGGAAACCTCCGAAAACGGCCTTTGTCTTTGACGGGGCTGCGATTTTATCGCTGCATCTTTATAATTTTCATTTCAAAAAAGGGGTGATTATAGCATGATTCATACTAAATTGTATGAAAAGCCATAACACCCCGAATATACTATCTAATTACAAGCAGGAAGCTCAGCCAACCTTTAGAGGCTTGAGGGACTCATTCATTTTCCGCACTGCAGTGGCAAAGCCCGCTTTAAAAATTGTGCGTCCGTTGGCGTTTTTTATGCGACCAACTTTATCTGCCGACCAATTCTCTCTCGCTAACAATTCATCCGACAGGGCATCTCTCACAGCCTCCCGCTCAAGGTCTGAAAGAGTTAAGAGCGGAAGTACCTCCTGCTGAGCCAGGTTGATTTGAGGTGCATTCTTACGTCTATCGACAATGATTTCCTCCTTATTTTTGAGCAGGTTAAGGGCCTTAATGGCCTTCTTGTAGTCCGCCTCCAGCCTTCCAATTATGGACAAAAGCGCAGGGTCGATACCATATTTTACACAACGACTTACAAGGCTGGTTTGGGTGGACTCAGTTGTTTTGGCTACTTTTTTTGTGATCCCGCCAGAATAATTGGCCCACGCGTTGATAAGTGTCTGATATCTGTGAGCCTGCACGTCTTGGGTGCGGATAGTGGTATACTTGGGACCTTTTTTTTGTTCTGAAAGCCTACCAATAGTAGGCAGGGTAAAATCATAAGAGTTGCGCTCCTTCTGCTCACGGCAAACAGAATGGATAGTTGAGAGGCTCCCACGGCTTCGCTCATTGCCAGTTTGCGCCAACAGGTTCTCCAATACGTCATCAGGGTGCTCTTGTACTTCCGGTGCCATTAATAACCTCCAGTGCCTGTGGGAAGAAGTTCGACTGGGCAGGGAATGTCCACCGTTTTGGTGCCGTTCAGCTTGAGAGACATTCCGGTTCTTTTCTCTAGGAGTTCAGTGACGTTACCTAACATACCAAGACTCTCTAAACTTTTTAATCCTTCAACGACATCGACGGCCCCTTTGATTGACCCCATTCTGAGCTTGAGAAGGTTCATGATTTCGTTACCAAATTGGTGCTGAAGATCAACCGGAAGCTTGAAGAACATCGGAGCAAGCCCGTTACCTTCCAACCAGAAGTCCAGCGTCTGAGAGCGGCGGAGAACCGCCTTAGTAGCGTCAGTCTCGGCATAGACCGTTGCGCCATCGCACAGCACCTGAAGCTGGTGCAATTCGGATACCTCTATCAATATAGACTGTAAGTCCTCCATGCTGCCAACTGCAACCAGGCTTAATTTGTCATCTTGGACGTCCTTTTTGGTGATCATGATCTCAATGCTGCGTTTGACCAGTCGTGCAGTGTTAAGTGGACCCTATAGTCAAGACAATAAAGGATCGAGTTTAAGGTGATGCTCGGTCGCGCAGCTGACCGGCGCTGCCCCGGTTTTGAGCGTGGTTTTACGCTCAACAAATTTGTCCACGATTCTGGCTCCGCCGCCGCTGGCCGTTTGGTAGACCTGAATCGGTGTGAGGTTGCCGAGCGATTGGTGGGGTCGCTCGGTATTGTAAAACTCGAAATACTCCGTCAGGCCCAACTGTAATCCAAGCATGTCGACGTACCCTTTCAGGTACACATCCTCGTGTTTGACGCTGCGCCAGAGCCGTTCCACGAAGATATTATCCAGTGCCCGGCCACGTCCATCCATGCTGATTGCAATGTCGTGCAACTTCAGGACGCCTGTAAACGCGTCACTAGTGAACTGGCAGCCCTGGTCGGTATTGAAAATATCCGGCTTGCCGTAAGCCCGCAGCGACTGCTCCAGGCAGTCAACGCAGAAATCGCTGTCCAGTGTGTTCGATAGCCGCCATGACAGCACTTTGCGTGAGTACCAGTCGATGACTGCGGCCAGATAGGCAAAGCCACGTGCCAGGCGGATATACGTGATATCGGTACTCCAGACCTGGTTGGGCCGTGTCACATTCACGCCTCTGAGCAGGTACGGATAAATCTTGTGCTGAGGGTGAGGTAGGCTGGTGTTGGGTCCTGGTGCCATGCCAGCAAGTCCCAGGAACCCCATAAGCCGTTGAACCCGCTTCCGGTTGACCTGATGCCCGGCTCTGCCCAGATGTACCACCATCCTTCGGCTGCCATAAAACGGATGACGCGTATATTCGGCATCGATCAACGTCAGAAGAAGTAACTCCATGTCATCCGGAACAGCGGCCATACGTGGAGCATAAATAGTGGAGCGGGCGACGCCTGCCAGCGCGCATTGCCGGGTGAGGGCCATAGGGTCAAGCAGGCTAACCCAGTCTTTACGATCAGCTATTGGTCGATCCCGGACTTTTTTTTAAGCCAGTCCAGCTCCATCTTCAATCGCCCGATCTCGGAGTAAAGCCGCTCAGGGCTGGCTGACGGATCTGCTGGCTTCGGACCGCGCTTGGTCTCGAAAATGCTCGGCGCCTGCGCAATCAACTCTCGCTTCCATTCGCCGACCTGAGTCGGGTGGACACCGAATTCCTGGGCGACCTCATTTAGCGTCTTGACGCTTCGGATTGCTTCGAGCGCAACTTTTGTCTTGTACTGACTGGTGAAGTTTTTGCGCTTTTTTTCGCTCATTGCCTGCTCCTTTTTATCGCAGGCACCATCTTAAACTATTGTCCTGAGAACGGGGTCCACTATAGTGGCACCCCAGTCCGCACTTACTTTGTCGCACTTCTCGGCCTCGATTTCGTAGACACGACTAAGCTTTTGAAACTCGGCACCCTTTGTGAAAGGGAGTTCCTGTTCCGTGCAAGCGATCTGCTCGTCCTCAAGCGCTTCTACCTGCTTCCCAAGCTTATTGTAGCGCTCGGAAGATTCGCTCATTTGGTAGGATAGTGAATTAAAATGGTCGATCAGGCC
>Ga0364866_10803_pt1 | contig 15324 bp, 13 predicted proteins | sample ExccelAu500001D3_3_FD_206913 | JGI IMG/M metagenome (GOLD analysis project Ga0364866, IMG submission 206913) | Enriched cells from Trout Bog Lake Hypolimnion, Wisconsin, USA - BchlTB.Aug13.5000.01.D3 | ecosystem: Environmental > Aquatic > Freshwater > Lake > Hypolimnion/Profundal zone | place... | reverse complement strand
AAACCAATTACTACCCGAAGCAATATTCAAAGCAAAGCTGCCTGGCATCAAACGTTGTTTGATTTTGAATGTCTGGCCTTGTGGCCATTCGATATTGAGTGATGCCGCCTCATGAGGTTCATGTGCCGCATAGTTTTGTAATTCTGAAAGGACTTCTAAGGTTTCCTCCGGAGTATCTGTTTCATATACCCCGGGCTCGATTTCATGCGCTGATAATCGAGGACATTGTAATAATAACTTCGATTGATTAGCTTGCTCAGAAGACAAATCACGAATCACTCGCGCTCTGGTTTCAACACCATCCGTCACCAGAATAGTCATGACGCTCTCTTTGCCTTGCGCAATTTTATAGTAACTACCTTGATCAGGAATCGGTCTTACCCATAGTGTGGCACGGATCCCTTCCTTCATGGGTAGCAATTGAATGCATGGAGTTGGATCACCCGGCATTTCAGGGATCATATCTTGAATCCCGACATGTAATTGGATATCGCGCTTGGCTTGTTGAATCACCGCTAAAATTTTATCTTTAGCATGGGCCGGCACAATCAAGCCTTTTTCCGTTAAAATTTGACCAATACTAACGAATGCAGAAGAGAAGTCGATGACGCGATATCGGCTCATGCTTTCCGGCTCTAGCATCACCCCGGGTTTATCCGACCAATGCGATAGACTGATCTGAAATCCTTCGGCATGCTCCTCAATATGTAATATCGGTTCAGCACGGACCAATTCAAGCGTCACACTGCGATTTTTAGCATGAGCAAGATGAGGATGCCCAACCAACGCTAATAATGCGCGATCATCATCAAATCCATACTGTGAATGCCAACCGCCATATTCTTGCGTCAAACAGCTGATTGCCGCCTTATCACCAGCGGTCAAATAATCAAACTGTTCATAGGCATGATAGTCGTTTAACTTACTCAAATTAACCGTCTTGCCAAAACTCCATCCTGATTTATTCAAGCTTTGCTCAACAACATCAACTGTGAGTTTATCGGTATCAATCAACCACAGTAAGCGCTTTTGTTTAACGGCTGGCATACCTTGCGCCTGGCCGCCCTCTATCAATAAGCCAGCTAAAGCTTGAAAGCTATATTCCCAAGCCTCTTTAACATGAATAAGTCCCAAGAACCGCAGTGAAATAGGACTTTGAGCAAGAAAGGCCTGGGCCTCCGCTTCATATGCTGGTACGCGAGCCAATAATTCATAAAGCATGTGCGCGCTTAGAATTTGTTTTTCTTTAAGTGCGTTATGGGCATGTAAATGAATCAATCTTGACGATTGAATTAAGTAATCTTTATTAGCCATAAAACTTAATAAGTGCAATATCGCAACACTCATCGAAGGCAGGGTATTTTCATCCGGTTGTTTGATCCGTTGACGCAATATCATACTGGCTGATTGCATATCCCCTTGCTCTATCAAGATGATGATCGGCAGCAAAAAATAAGCGAGTTCCATATTCATCACGTTATGTTGCTGATCAAACTTATAATATTGATCGTGATGCGATGTCATTTGAGTAGGATTTTTATCTGTATAGGCTAAATTGAGCCCATGAAAAATGCCTAAAATAGTATCAAAATAATAGGTTCTTGCATCATATTGCTTTCTTAATGCTGTTAACGCCTTACGATATAAACCACTGACAGGTTCTAATTCATTATTTAAAAAATGAATACTGGCTTGCAATGAAAGGGCAAATCCTGAGTCAGGCATATGTATCGCCTGGCAATATTTTTGAGCACGAGCCAAATCACCTAACGATAAACAAATCACCCCACTATAATAATGTAAAACCTCTTGATTCAGTGAAAACCAATCATTCCCTTCGAAAATTGATAAAGCAAGGGCTTCATTCACAGCAGCGGGCGATTCGGAGTAGTAATGAGACAACAAGGCAACACTTAAAAAATATTGGATCATTTCATGTCTTGACGCAATCCATGCTCTATCAAACTGAACATGAGCAAACAAATGAATTAAGTTGAAAATAATTTGGTTGGTATAATATGGATTCGTTGGATTAGCTAAAAAATATGCTGGTTCATTAGCGTAAACAGACTTCATTAAACGAGTACGCAATTGAGTTTTATGCGCAAAGGCGTATGAATGAGAGGAGTAGTGCTGAGAGAAATTCGCAATATCTGCATCAACCAGCAAATCAACCACGCTAAAGACCCAATCCAATTCGGATTGTCCCATCATGTTTAAAAACGCATGATGCAGCTCTGGTGGGATAAGAAGCTCGGTCTTTTTAGATGAAAAACCTGCCTGAATCAATTGATTAACTGTTATTTTATAGAGTTGTGGTGTCAAGGCCTTGCCTTGATGATTAACAATCCCTGACTCCATTAACACTTTAATAAATTTTGGCTCAAAACCGTAGTGGTCGGCATATTCCGCACAAATACAACGGAGGGCGATGAGCTGTCGCTCAAATGTCGGGCTAACTGAAAAAACATTTTTCAATTTAGCCTGCTGTTTCTCAGAGAGCATACATAATCTCCGTAAATCAAAGAGTTAATCAAATCCAACCAACGATTGTAATGGAGTGCGTCAATGTGAGCAAGAAAGATTCGTTATATTGTTTGAATCCCATGTTGCATCACATTAAATCTTCCTGGACTGGCCATCATGACGACTAGTCTCTGTATCTTCAGACGAAGATTGAGCGCCTTCTTTTAGCGAATTCAAACGCTCACGTAGATTAATGTTTTGGACAGGGGACGAGTCTTCAATAACTTCGTCTGATCCCATCACTTGCTGCTCATGATGCTCATCGCGTTCATTGCGCTTAGGCGTCTTCGCTGATGCTTCGGTCAATTGATCCATAGCATTGGAGCCGTTTAAGGGTGTTGATATGGATGTCGAAACCGTATCTTTTTTTAATATATTTAAATCAGGTTTTACATCATTATCACGCTGGATCCCTAATTTGCCCTTCATCGATTCTTTGAAACGATATAACTGCTCTTTACACGCATGGATCACGCCTAACAAACCAAAATGACCTCTTCGTTCAGCTTGTGTGATTGCAACACTCCCCCCCATTCCACCGATGATCCCACCTATGACCACACCAATGAGTGTCCCAATAACGGGCAAGACACTGCCGACAATCCCTCCGACGAGGGCACCTACCCCTGCACTAAGACCTATATTAATAAACCGGGGTATGAAATGATTATCGAGATACTTAGAGCCTGTAAGAAGTGTTCGAATTTTTCCCGCAAAAGTCCGCGACTCTTTTTCCTTTAGTTGGGGATCTTCCCGTAATTGATCCACGGAATAAAATTGAAAAACTGCGTTACCATCAGTCTGTTGACTTTGCTGCATGTATAGCAGTCTGTATGCAGCAATAAACTGTTCTTTGGTATCGAATAAAAATGCACCATGATTAGGATCCATGTATCGAATTTTACCATCATCCTGCCGACTTAAATAAACGGAATGCGCACCCACTTTTCCCGACAACATGACCGCTAAATCTTTTCCAGGGCGCTGATTAGCAATTTCATATAAATTCTCAGCTTGCTGTTTGAATGAAGGACAGAAAAATTTACGTGTTAAACGCGTTTTTTTGATTTTCCCTTGATCTTTATTTCGGTTAGTTTGATTGGTTTGATATTCATAAATTTCTTTTGAGAATTTAATTTGACGTTCATTATTTTCACCCTTATATGGGCTCAAAGCTGAATCAGCCATACTAAAGGTAAAACCGTAGCAGCCACCTAAATCATTTCCCAGTTCGGCTAGTTTTCCTTGGTTAATCGATTTAACTAAAAGCGGACTATTCACAAGCGCCGTATATGCATCGTTAATGATCCCATCATTTTTTTTCGGAGGTAATTTAATATTGAGATTAATCGTTCTATCAACCACTGCTTGTAAATCTAGGCTTATTTTAGTTAAAAGTTCGCTTAATTGTTTTGATTGAGCGTGACTCGCGCTGTAGTCTTTGATTTCTTTAAGCACCTTGTACAGTTCGATAATCTCTTGGGTCTGATAATCACTGCTAGGCGCTATAATCTGAAGATGATTGCTTATTTTTATTAAAAATTCGCGCTCATCGCCAATAAGGTGAGTTGATTTTAGTCCAACTACGATCCGCATTTTATTCAACGTACCCGTAGATGGTGTAATTGCTTGGTTAATTAAATCAATGCAGCTATAAACACTCATATACACCCCTTACATGCCCGTCGATGAGTATTCATCTCATCTGGCATCTGAAGCATCATTTTTGTGCGAGTCTTATATAACTATAGCTGCAAATGGATAATAATTCGACATGATGATTCAAATCACCATTTCACGGAGACTAAAGGACCATTTTGTTACGAACCAAAATAACTGTTTATACTTTTAAACAGCAGCCGGCACGAATGAGTCATCCACAGCGCTTGCTCAATGAGCAAGGCCTAAAACTTTTCTAACCAGCGCCTGATCAGAGAAATCAATTTTTACATCACCGATTTGCTGATAAGCTTCATGACCTTTACCAGCAATCACGACGATATCATCGACTTGTGCCTCATTTAAGGCGCGAACAATGGCCTGCTCTCTATCAGCAATTCGCTCATAAGATGGGTGAGCAATACCTGCCGCAATTTCATCAATAATGGCTTCTGGATTTTCATGCCGCGGATTATCACTTGTCAGATAAACCAAATCAGCATAATTAGCAGCAATTTTACCCATAATGGGACGTTTCAATCGATCCCGGTCACCACCACAACCAAACACGACAAGAATACGACCTACTTTCACTTGACTCAGCGTTGATAAAACATTTTCTAGGGCATCCGGTGTATGCGCATAATCAACGATCACGGTGGGTGACACTGCAACAACTTCCATACGTCCTGGTGCCGGTTTTAGCTTAGTCATCACGTCAACGACCGCTTGTAAATCAAAGCCAGCTGACATCAGACTAGTAAAAATAGCCAATGCATTGTACAAATTAAAAAATCCTAAGGCTTGAATGGCTAATGAGAGCTCACCCCAGGGCGAGCGCACCTGGATACTCGTTCCCTTTAAATTGACCGTCCACGAGACAGCCTGAACATCTGCATTATCATGTGTGCCATAGGTTAAGATTTGACAATTTTTAGCGATATGGCGACGCATCACCGAAAGATAAGAATCATCTTGATTTAATATGGCCACTTGCAAAGAGGGCCAGGCAAATAAAGAGGCTTTGGCTTCAGCATAGGCTTCCAGTGTGCCATGATAATCCAAATGATCGTGCGTTAAATTAGTGAAAATAGCTTGCTGAAAAGGAATATGATCGACGCGATGCTGACTCAAGGCGTGTGAAGAAACTTCCATGCATACTTGCTTAATACCTTGTTGAACATAGTCATGAAATAGCGACTGCAAGACCAATGCATCAGGCGTTGTATTATTTGAGGGTTTCAGCGCGGCGGGCTTCCCCTCTCCTAAGGTACCTATATATGCAGCTGATTGACCTAACAAATCGTAAGCCTGCGCCAATTGATAAGCGATGGTGGTTTTGCCATTTGTACCCGTAACCCCGGTAAAATGGCATTGTGTAGCCGGTTCACCATAAAAACGACTTGCAATAGCCGATAATTGCGACGCTAGATCCGGACAAGGAATGCAAATCCCAGCCGTCTCTGCATCTGGTTGTAATACATGGTGTAGCGTAAAGTCGTGAGGTTCATAAAGCACCGCGCAAGCACCCAGACTCAAAGCCTGTTTGATATAATCTCGACCATCTGCAATAGCGCCAGGATAGGCTAAAAACAACGCCCCGGGACGCACTGCACGACTATCATTAGTAATCGCCGTAACATCCATATCATGCGATAGTTGCGAAATCCATGGTTTAAGCAATTCACTCAGTTTCATCTTCACGGTACCATTCAAGTCGTTGAATTCATATTATCCGGTGGGACATCCAATATTCGCAATGCTGACGACATAACATTGGCAAATAATGGTGCAGCAATAACGGCGCCGTAATATCCACCTTTTGTTGGCTCATGGACAACAGCCACCACAATTAATCGCGGATTAGAAACCGGAGCAATTCCCACAAAACTACCAATATGTCGGTTTTCAGCGTAACCTTGCTTTCCTGAAGCAATTCGGGCTGTACCGGTTTTTCCTGCGACGCGATAACCAGCAATACGAGCAATTCGACCTGTCCCCTCATTCCCCATCACGGCCTCAAGCATCGCCAATACCTGATTCGATGTTCCTTCATCAAGTACACGATCACCTAATGGCATAGGATTACCATGCAACAACGTGACGCCTCGCGAAACACCGCGATTTGCAAAAATCATATAGGCTTTAGCTAGTTGAATAGCAGAAACTGAAATACCGTAACCAAAACTCAGTGTTGCTAAAACAAAAGGGTTAGCATCTTTTGCTTTGACCATGGCGCCCTCACTTTCACCAGGATATCCACTTTCAGTACGCTGAGCAAAGCCTGCACGAAGCAAAACACTAATCAGTTGCTCTGGGGGGCTTAATAAAATCATTTTTGTGGTGCCTACGTTACTTGAATGTTGCAATACACCGGTCACATCCAAGACGCCATAATTATGAAGATCCCGAATGGTATGCCCTTGTACCGTCATCCAACCGGGGCGAGTGTCAATAATGGTATTAGGCGTGACTTGTTTGCTTTCCAATGCGCTCGCAATACTAAATGCCTTCATCACAGAACCTGGCTCAAAGAGGTCCGTAAAGGCTTTATTGCGATAACTATCTCGGGTATAACCATTACGAGCATTTGGATTAAACGAAGGTGCATTCGCTGCGGCTAATATTTCGCCTGTTTGTGTGTCTAACACAATCACCGAGCCAAAACGAGCACCATATTTTTCCAGCGTTTTTGTTAATTCATGATAGGCAATATACTGAATACGTCGATCGATACTGAGCACTAAATCATTACCCGCACGTGGTTTTTTAATGATGCCTAAATTATCAATGACGTGCCCTGTTCGATCTTTGACAACTCGTTGTTGACCGGGGACGCCCATAAGCCAATCTTGATAAGCTAGCTCTAAACCTTCAATCCCTGCATCATCGATATTAGTAAAACCAATCAATTGTGCCGTATTTTCAGCATCTGGATAGTAGCGTTTAAATTCTTGTTGTAAATAAAGACCATGAATTTTTAAATCTGCGATTTTCTGCGCATTTTCAGGTGGGAGTTGGCGTTTTAGGTATATAAACTCACGCGTTTTAGCAAATTTTAATTTTTGATTGAGATCTTTTGCAGACAATCCTAAGCGTTGAAGCAATTGTTGGCGTTGTTTGGAGGTGGGGTGAAAATCTTTTGGATTAATCCATATGGATTGGACAGGGGTACTGACTGCTAGCGGTGCTCCATCACGATCCATAATCATACCGCGATGCGCCGGTAGATCCATCAAGCGCAAACTACGTGCATCACCTTGAAACTTTAAAAATTTTCGATCAAGAACAGTTAAATCGATCATGCGCCATAACAGTGCAGCAAACAACAAAACGAAAAAAAACGCAATAAAAATCAAACGATATTGATGACCATTTTTTTTCATTTTGCTTGAAGAATATAGGTGTCTTTATCGACAGGTAATCGCATCCGTAATTGCTGTACAGCCATTTCTTCAACGCGGGATGGTGTTGCTAAACTGGCTTGCTCGAGCAATAAACGACCCCATTCTAACTTGAGTTGGTGGTTTTGTTGTTCAAGTTGTTCCAATTGACTGAAACTTAAGCGATCCTCGTTAGTCACAACGATCACGGCAAGCGAACTGATTAATAAAGCGAACATCAATATCAGTAGGGCAAATAACTCTTTAGATAAACGCATTTCCGCGAATCGTCCACTAAACAAGTTGCTTTGATTAATTGCTTTTGCTGCTGCATTCATGCTAGTTTCTCCCCAATTCTCAAGACCGCACTGCGAGCTCGATGATTATTTTCCAATTCCTTTTCGCTTGGCATAATAGCCTTGCCTATCCGTTTAAAAACTTTTAACTGATCTACTTCACGTATGGGTAATCCTTTGGGTAATGGAGGTCCTTGTTCTTTAAGGCGCATAAATTGTTTAACGATGCGATCTTCTAATGAATGAAAACTAATGATCGCCAATCGCCCCCCAACAGCTAAAATACCCAACATACTTTCTAAAAAATCTTGTAAATCGTCTAACTCACGATTGATATAAATTCGAATGGCTTGAAAAACACGCGTCGCTGGATGCTTATGCTTTTCCCATTTCGGATTCGCTACTTTTACTATTTCAGCTAAGACTTCCGTCCTTGTAATAGGCGCCTTGCCCCGCTCAGCAATGATGGCACCAGCAATTCGTCGCGCATAACGTTCTTCACCGTATTCACGAAAAACATGAATCATCTCATCTAAGTCAGCCTGATTGATCCAATCTGCAGCACTCATCTTCTGTTCCAAATTCATCCGCATATCTAGCGGACCTGGCTTCATAAAGCTAAATCCGCGTTCAGCATCATCAAATTGTGGTGATGACACGCCCAAATCCAACAATATTCCATCCACCTGCCCATAAACGCCGGCTGCTTTAGTCAGCGCAGCCATTTGCTCAAATGAGCCGTGAAACAACGTCAATCGCGAATCGTCAGCAAACTGGGATTGACCATAAGCAATTGCCTCGAGATCCTTATCAATGGCGATTAACCGCCCTTTTGCTGATAATCGATCTAAAATGGCACGACTATGGCCACCACGACCAAATGTTCCATCAACGTAAATCCCATCTGGCTTAATTGCCAATCCAGTTAAGGATTCTTCTAATAGCACCGATTGATGCAACATCTAATCTTCCTTACAACGACAACGATTTCATTTCTTCGGGCAATCCACCGGCCGAGCCATCTGACTCTTCTAGGAGCCACTGCTCACGTCGGGTTTGCCATAATTGTTCATTCCATAATTCAAATTTGTTACCTTGTCCGATTAACACCACTTTTTTATCTAACTGCGCATGTTCTCGCAAAGGTGGTGGCAATAATAAACGACCGCTCGCATCTAAATCAACATCTGTTGCATGACCAATCAATAATCGTTGAATTCGGCGCGCAACAGGATTAAAACTCGGCAGGCTTTGTAATTTACTTTCGATGAGTTGCCATTCAATGACGGGATAAAGCAATAAACAGGTTTCTTCAGTATCAATTGTGAATATAAAAGCGGTTTGTTGACGCGCAGCAAAAGCATCACGATAGCGTGCGGGCAACGCCATCCTGCCTTTTCCATCTATCGTTATCGCATTAATTCCACGTAACATGACTGCGCTTCCTTGTCGATCCGAGGGGCTTTTTAAGTGCTCCCCACAAAATCCCACTTTTATTACACTTCAACCCACTTTATTACACTATAGGAAGAGAATCAGGGAATCGTCAAGTATTTGCGAATAAATTATTGAATTTTAGTCATTACTCTCCCGTCAAAGGGTATTGAAGACGGTAAGCCACGCGCTGATTTCGCCAGGTTGATCTTGTACCCAAAAGTAGCCCGTATGAAACGCAGTGAAATACGGGAAAATTGAATTCCATGCCCCGTGCACAGCTAGATCCTCCCGTATTTCGCTACGCTCCAAACGGGCTTAGGCACTTCGCCACCATATTGTGACAACTTAACTGTAATGATATGATGCCCGGTTATTCAAAACAGGTCTAAATACACGCAAGATCTACAAAGGTACTCTTTATGAAAAACATATTATGTTTATTCTTATTATTTTTTATTTCAGATAGTTGGTCGATTAACTCCCAGATGGCAGCCCAAAACAAAGCTATTGAGTTCACAAAAGGAGCTTATTCGTTGATATTTTATGGGGACGCCGGTGAGTATGTGAGTAGCGGGGCTTTTTCAGTTTTTGGACACGATAAACGATTATATAAGGCTCGGGGTAATCCACATGCAATTAACTTTTCTCTATATGATTATAAATCGTTTTATGTTGATTTTGCCGCTTTATATGATGATCCGCTTCAAGTCATGACATATAAAAATGCATTAAGATATCCATTTAATGGTCAATCCCACCCAGGACTAGCTTTCAATGGTGATGGGCGTGGCTGTAATCAAGTCAGTGGAAAATTTAAAGTGTTAGAAATCGAAGTTGACTTTAATGGTAACATTCAAAAATTTGCCGCTGATTTTGAACATCATTGTGAAAAATTAGAAAAAGCAGTTTATGGTTCAGTTAGGTATAACTCAGATATTTCTGTTATCTCAAACCCTTCGTACTTAACCGAAGATAAGATAGAAGTTCCTCTAGTTGAAATAAAAACTGATTCAGGTAAAAGAGAATATAACTCATTGGTTATGCATGAAACTTATAAAAACTCTAATCAGTATGTTATTGATTCCATTCTTCCAGCCGTACTTCGTGATAAAAATGAAATTTTCATTCCAGCAGCCTATGATATCGAGTCTGAACGATTCGTTATTCCTTCAGTAATTCAAACTTTATCAGATGGTAGTGCTGCTGAATTTGAAATGCGTTTTTTCAATATTCCTAAGAATTTGAAAGTTGGCGATTACTTAACACTCGATGAAATAATAAAAATTAGATAATTCCTCTAGAACGATGAGCTGCTTTTAACCTTCCATTAGATAAAAAAGCAGCTCATCATTTTTCCAGCAACCAGCTAAATAGTAAAGTAGCCCGTATGAAACGCAGTGAAATACGGGAAAATGGTATACCATGCCTAGCGCACAACTACCCCCCGTATTTCGCTACGCTCCATACGGGCTACAGCACTCACAGTTATTTATGATCGAAATTATGCTCTGCAGGATCGCTAGTACTCTCATAAACATGAGGTTCCCCAAAAAATCCAAAGTGCTCAGGAGAGGGTGAAGAAGGTACATTGCGTTTTTTTGGTAAAGGGGGTGTTGAAATTTTAGTAGCGATGACATTATCGTAGGTTCTTTGATATTGATCACCACGAAAAGACTCATAACGAGGCGAGTGCGGCTGTATTGCATAATCCGCCGGGTGCCAATTAACGCCACTTTTAGTGCGGTCTAACGCATCCATTTGATAATGATCTAGTCGAACGGGTTGTTCATATTGTGGCGCCCCATCTATATAAAGTAATGACGCGTTAACATTAACTTGAGGCGGCGATTTTGGGCGATTTCGACTCATATGTCTAAATGTATAAACAGCCTCATCCCAGTCATCATGCATTGCAGCGGCGGTATCTACTGCTGCCGTCGCATCCTCTTCATCTTCAGAAGACGGGCCATGACCAGAGGATTCCGGGTCGCTACTGCTAGACGAAACGGTATCAATGGTTAAAAACAGCTTTTGTTGTTCTTTTAAAGGTACTGGTTTTAAGTATTCACGATATTCCGATTCGTTTGATTGATTCTCTGCCGGAGTCGCTTTGCTATTTTTTAGAGAGGTTGTATCGAGCACATTATCGTAAACAACTATTTCAGAGCCGGACTCATTGCCAACAATTACAACGGCTTCTAAAGTGTGCGTTTCGTCTCGCATGTCAGGCTTTTCCATAGGCAATATGGGTGCATCATGAAGTCTCGCATTCAATACGCGCCGCTCTGCTCGTTCTGCGGCTCGCTTATTAACATTTTCTAAGCAACGACGACGAGTTGCGATACATAGACAGACAACTATCACGCCACCTATCACACCAATCACAATCGCAATTAAATTCACATCGCCGTTACTGTTCGAACCACCCTGTGGCGCTGTCGTGGTTGCATTATGAAACCCGATGGTTCTTGATGAAGACGCAATAAGATTGGATGAAGATGAACTTGATGATCCAGTGATATAGCCTGATACAGTCGTCGCTAGGGAACTACCGATTGAACCGGCTATTGAACTAACTGTCCCACTTGTCATAGCATCTTTCACTGTCGAGAGAATACTTGAATAAGAAGACGATGATGACGATGAGTCTGTACTCTGCTCTGCTGTCTGAGAAGATGTTAAAGGGGTTGTTTGAGCATTTGTTTGAGGGGTCGTTTTAGGAGTTGTTTGCTGTACGCTGGCTGTTGGATTAGATGTCGCGCCCGCTGGTGTGACACTTGCAGAATCAGGTGGCGTACTCGCAGCAGTATTACTTGTAGGATCTGAGTCCGAAGTCGATGCAGTTGTAGCAGAAGCACTAGTGAGCGGCGCGCTAGATTGGAGAGTTGGCGTCGAAGCAGTTACTTGTGGCGTTGATGTAACTGGTGTGCTGCTTGGTTGTGCTGCGCTCGTTGGTGCGATGCTTGATGAGGCTTGCGAAGCGCTCGCACTGCTAGCCGTGCTAACTGATGAACTGGATGTAGCACTTGATGATGCTTGGCTAGTTGTTGGTACTATAGACGATGTAGCTGCTTCAGAACTTGCTTGTGAACTTGACGACGAAGCTATTGCCTGTGGGGTGGAAGTGGAGGCTGCTGTGCTGCTGCTTGACTGAACAGCACTAGTTGCTGCGGCGCTTGAGGATGTTTGCGAAGAGGTCGCGCTGCTGCCTGATGAACTACTCGATGCCGCCTCTGTAACAACCTGACTGGTCGATGATGCGCTACTCGACTCAGCGCTGGATGATGCTGGTTGGGTTGTGATAGTGGGCTGCGTTGTGGTGCAAATGGCACCATGAGGGCATATACCATCAATAGAAGTGACTAAAGAACTAGCTATCGTGCCACCAATTAATTGTTTTGATTGAGTTGATTTATTTCTCATAACTCTCGTTCCATGGATCTGGTTAATGCTGCAATAAGTTGGTAATTATAATATAACCAATGAACATTTGTCTAATTTTTAATCACGAAAAAAAGAAAATCATAAATGTATTTTAATTTTGCTAATACTAGTAATAAAAATTTACACATATTATATTTAATTCTATGTAATGTGATTTTCTACTTATTTTTGCTTAGAGCCGCAGGGTATCGTTATGATCAATGGTAAGAAACAGTTTTTAATTATTAATTCAATAGCTGGGACAGAATCAATATGAATACCCCCAACCACAACAAAATCCGCTCACAAACTAAGATTCGGCTACCTCAGCAAGTGAAAAATTATTTTTTTATTACAACATGTCTGCTCTATAATCATGCAATAGCAGCTACCTATTCAAATCAGGCTATTATTGGAAAGCACTCTCCCTTGCTATCAAAGCAAACTAATTGGAACGGTATCTATTTAGGTGGCAATATAGGGGGTGCATGGGGTTCCAATCATGCCAACTTAATTGTTCCAAGTAACCCCTCAACACAACAATACTGGGACCCAGAAATTAGCGCGGGAGCATTACCCACTTCAATCAATTATAACCAAAGCGGACCTATTGGTGGCGGCCAGTTGGGCTTTAATTACAAGTATCCCAATAAGATATTAGTCGGAATAGAGGCTGATATTAATGGAGCTAATATTCAAGGTACAAAATCTGAGTATCTCATTAATGGGCAGCAAATTGGCGGCGCTGCTTATGCGCCTTGGTATGGCTCTGCCGGTTCACGACTAACTTGGTTAGGTTCTGTTCGTGGTCGTGTGGGGCTCCTGCCTATTCAACAAACGCTTATTTATGCTACCGGCGGCTTTTCTTATGGTGGGACCAAAAACAACTATTACAGTGCAATTCCTCAAATACCTAGTTTATACACGAGCTCACAGACAGATACTCTAACGGGATACACCGTAGGGGGGGGGCTAGAATGGATGTTTCAAGCAGGATGGTCGATTAAAGCCGAATATCTTTATTACAATCTTGGCAATACAACCGATCCATCAACCCCTGGTGGTGTAGATGCCGCTTTAGTTGCCTCTGGTCAAATTCAAACTGTTTCAAATAGATTTAGTAACGCTGGCAATATCGTTCATATAGGTCTCAACTATCATTTTAGTTGATCAATCCAAGTAAAGTAGCAAAGTAGCCCGTATGAAACGCAGTGAAATACGGGAACATTGAATACCATACCCGGCCCAGACCTCTATATATTCCCGTATTCCGCTTTGCTCCATACGGGCTACAAATATTACACTCCCCCATACGGGCTACGGAACTCAGATTCAGAGCCTAGCCGAAGATCCTTCTTGGGTTAAAGACGCTGAGAATCTAATTTTGCTTGGGCCATCGGGGGTGGGAAAAACGCACTTGGCGGCAGCTATTGCACACAGTTTGATTGCCCAAGGGATCAAAGTACTTTTCTCATCGACGACCTTAATAGTGCAAATGCTGCAGCAAGCAAAAACCGAGTTTAAGCTTAAGGCGGCACTAGATCGCTTAGCCCGCTTTCATCTACTGATTCTCGATGATATTGGTTATGTTAAAAAAACAGAGCAGGAAACCTCAGTGCTCTTTGAGCTTATTGCGCATCGTTATGAGTCTGGTAGTTTGCTTATAACTGCGAATCAACCTTTTGGAGACTGGGATGCACTCTTCCCAGATAAAATTATGGCGGTAGCTGCTATTGACCGAATTGTACATCACTCTACGATCATCAAAGTTGAGGGTGAAAGTTATCGCGCTGCTTTCTCTAAGCAGAAAAATATTAACTTGTTATCAGCAGGAAAAAGTAACTAATTTTTTTGTGGGTGACCGGCAAAGATAATTGTCGTCAACCGGCAAAGGTAATTGACGCGGGACACCAACCTTTGGCAACAATTTTATGTCAGTAAGTTAGCTGGCAACGCCAATGTATTTGGCGTCTATTCCGACTATGAATCGGATGCCAATGGTTTTTACACTGTCACTGTTGGCATCAAATCTAATACTGAATCGACCGCACTTAGCTCTGTTACCATTCAAACAGGCAACTATCTTGTTTTTCAAGGCAAAGGCCAGATGCCTTTCACAGTGGTTGAAACCTGGAAGCGCATCTGGGATTACTTTAATACAGAAAAGAAGGTTCAACGTAATTTTACCAGTGACTTTGAAGCCTATAGCGGCCATGACGAAGTCGCTATTTATATTGGAATAAAATAATATGCCTCACTTGATAAATTTACAGTCTTATTTTGCACCACATTCCTTTTTAAGCCAGTCTTTTGCAGTTTGACTCACCTGCTTGTCTTCCATGACAGCACTATAAATGGTGGCGCTCCGAGACAAATCGTCGCCATACATGTCTTCGAGCATCGCATTCCAAAGCATGACAAGTGTAACCGATGGAATTTCGCCTACTTGCGCAAGAATACCGTGAATACGATCCCGCCAATAAGCATCCATCGCTTTATCTAACCAAGAAACCAGTTCAGGGGTTAAACCGACTTCATCCAGACCTTTGCCCTCACCAAATCCTTGTTCAAATTTTTTGGTTCGTAAATGAGCATATTTT
>Ga0364866_10792_pt1 | contig 15431 bp, 11 predicted proteins | sample ExccelAu500001D3_3_FD_206913 | JGI IMG/M metagenome (GOLD analysis project Ga0364866, IMG submission 206913) | Enriched cells from Trout Bog Lake Hypolimnion, Wisconsin, USA - BchlTB.Aug13.5000.01.D3 | ecosystem: Environmental > Aquatic > Freshwater > Lake > Hypolimnion/Profundal zone | place... | reverse complement strand
GCTTGATAAGATCTCCGGTGAGATCGGGGCCACCCGCCTTCAATTTTTATATAGAGTTCAGGCTACCAATCCATGGCACGATAAGGCTGTGCCATGGATGCAAGGTTCGCATTTTCTGCGTACGACTACGGAATTACCCGAACATGAAACCGATTCCGCATTCCCGCCGCGATGGACGGCGGGAATTTGCTTACTTGCCGGGAACGTACGGGGCCTTGTTGACCTGCTGGAAGAGCCAGTTGCGAACTTCAGGATTGGAGTAGGTTGCATCCCAGCCCCAGTGCTGATTGATGAGCAGGGTGCCGGGGATATAGAGGGTGACGAGGTGGGTGGAGTGCTTCGCCCTGGCGCGAGCCAACTGAGCGTCGGCCATGGCGGCGGCTTTTTCGCCGCGAGCCAGACCGTTCCACATGAGCTCGCCGTCTTTGCCGTAGGCAACTTCGACATTGAGGCCATTTTGATCCATCATCAAACCGATATCGCGGAGTCTTTCGCCCTTGAAGCGGGTATCGTTGGTGCCGTAGATGCCGGGCGTGGTGGGATCGTCGAGGCCGTCAAAGAACCATCCGGGCAAGGTCTTTAACAGAGCGGCGAATTTTTCCTCGCCCACCGACTTGCTTTTGTAGGTGGCATAGGTGTCGTAGGACGTGCTGATCTGTGCGGCGAACAAGGTGGGGTTGGCCAGGATCGTGTCCCACATGGGAGTGCAACCGGCTGCCAGCGAGACGGCATAGATGCGAGCGGGATCGATGTTGTAGTCAGACAGAATTTTCTGAATGATCTTTACGTAATTCTGCTGCATTTCGCTTTCTTCGTAGGTTGCGCCCTGGGCTGTCCAATGCGGATCGGCGGGTCCACCAACGGTGACAACGAAGGCCGGGTTGCGGGCCTGGGAATCGTCATCGCTGAAGTACAGAGCATCGTGATGACTGAAGAGCGCGCCGCGATATTTTCCGGTCCAGTCGGCGTAATTGAAATCGCCGGAGGGATAGTGGACGACCAAGGGCAGACTCTTGAGGTCCTTGCTCTTTGATTCGTAACCTTTGGGGATAAACAGGTGGTAGTTGAGGGTGTGGCCGGTGGTTTCGTTTTTGTAGGTGAAGGTTGTGTAGTCGTCAATGCCTACGGCGATTTCGTGGGTTGTGCTAACCGAGACTGGAGCGATGACCTTGCCGGAGCGGGTGGTAATGGGTCCGGTCTGGCTGATGACGAAGGCGCCCAGCTTAGCCCGGAACTTGGTGGCTGGATTGAAGGTGACCTGGCTGCGGTAGGTCATCGGGTCAGGGTTTTGCATGCCGAGGTTGAGAAAGACATATTTGCCGTAAGGCTGAACATCGTCTTTTTTCCCGCTGTTGTTGACGTAGACGCTGACGATGGAACGGTCGGCGAAGAGACGGAATTTTACGATGCCGGTATCCGATGGCTGGGAGGGCATAAGCGATGTGAGTTCAGCGGCAGGGATTTCATCGGAGTATTCAAGGCGCACGGCGGCGAGGGCTTCGCCAAAGGGAAGCACCTCGGTAACGAGGCTCGCTTCTTTGAGGGAGGCGGCGGGCGGATCGGCGCAGAAGGCCGCGGAAGAAGAGGACAGGACGAAAGCTGCGAGCAGTACTTTTAGAATCGGCGATCTCATGGAACGTGCACTCCCTTGAATTGCTGCGTGGTATAGCTGAGTTTTCAGAACAACGAGATTGTACAGGGAAGGGCTGAGACCGTGCCTTTTCAAAGCCGGAGCGCGAGATTCCGGCTCGGATTGAGGGGAAGCAGTTGTGGCCTGTGCCGGGGAGCGGCGGGTGATGTAGGATGGCGGGGTCGCTGATTGCATCGCGAAAACATGAGGGTACGAACTATGAATTCAAGATTGATTGCACATGTTGCGTTTGCAGGCTGTCTTCTAACTTGCGTTGCCATTGCCGCGCAGACACCGGTGTCGCAGGCTCCCACTCCTCAGACTCCTTCGGCAAGGCCGCCGCAGCTAACGAGCGAGGAACTGGCTAAAATGCCGCAGACTCCGGGAGCAACGGGAGATCAGCAGCGGCATTATTACTTTACGGATGGGAAGACGGAGTCGCCTTACCGCATCTACGTGCCGAAGAGTTATGACGGCAAGACGAAGCTGCCGCTGATTCTGGCGTTGCACGGGGCGGGAGCGAATCAGAATTACTTTTTCAAGGCGTCGTACGGGATGCCTGACTTGATGGAGAAGTATGGCTTTATATTTGTGGAGCCATTTGGGTATCACGAGTTTGGCGGCTACGGAGCGGGTACGCTGCCGAAGGTGACAGTGCAGCTGGATCCGGGCATGGCTCCGAACCCAGTGGGCGCGCGGCGGCCGCAGTGGACGCCGGAAGAGGCCGCGCGAGTGAATGAGCTAAGCGAAGAAGATGTGATGAACGTGCTGGCCATAGTGGAGAAGGAATATGCGGTGGATACATCGCGTGTGTATTTGATGGGCCATTCGATGGGCGGAATGGGGACGTGGTATCTGGGGCAGAAATATGCGGATAAGTGGGCGGCGCTTGGTATTATGTCGGGCGGGTTTGGATATATCGACTACCCGCTGCAGCGGTTGAAGGGGATTCCGTTGATTGTGTCGGACGGTCTGAAAGACACGGCGCTGCACGGGCCGGCGGCGCAGGCGGAATATGCGCGCTTCAAGGCGGCGGGGCTGGATATTACGTTTGAGGAGATTCCGGATGCGACGCATATGTCGAGCATTCCGCCGATGTTTCCGCAGGTGATTGAGTTTTTTGCGACGCACCATCGCTGAGGGGAGTTATAAGGCCGGCGATTATTCGATTGCAGTGTTGAGGTTGGGCGGGACGTGTCCGCTGGTGCCGGAGCCGGCGTCCGGGGCCAAGGGAATGGCATTGAAGACGGGGCCGAGGGCGAGGACCGCGATGAAGAGGATGGCGAGTTGAAAGTCGCGTAGCTGCGGCGCCGCGGCGGAGTGACCTCTGGCATGAGCGACGAGGCGCAGAGTGATGGCTCCGATGGCAACGCCCATGCCGGAACTCAATTGGGTGATGGCACTGAAGAATCCATTGGCACGGCTGAATCTGCCGGGGGGAAGATCAACGTAGGCAAGGGTGGAGGTGCAGGTGAATTCCATGGAGCGGAATCCGCCGTGGATGAAGAGAATGCCGAGGATGAGAGCGGTGGGCGTGCCGGGCGAGAAGGTGGCGCAGAGCGCGATGGATGCAGCGGTGAGGACACCGTTGACCATGATGATACGGCGAAATCCGAAGAGGCGCAGTGCGGGGATGGCAAAGACCTTCATGGAGAGGTCGCCGGCGAAGAGGGCAAGCAGGTAGAGGCCGGATTGGAAGGCGGAGAGTCCAAAGGCGATTTGAAACATGAGGGGAAGCAGGAAGGGCAGCACTCCGACGGCAACGCGAAAGGCGCTGCCGCCATAGACAGTGAGAGAAAAGGACGTGAGGCGGAGCGATTCGAAATCGATGAGGGAGGTGGCGGGGTGGCGGCGAGCGATGAGGACTGCGGCGACTCCGCTGAGCAGGCTGAAGGCGAGTAGAAGTGCGGAGCGTTGCCAGTGGCTGCTGTTGCCGCCGAGCAACTCCATGGAGTAGACGGTTCCGGCTGAGGCGATGCCGCCGAGCAGGAAGGTGATCCAGTCAAAGGGGTGCACCTCGCCGCCTCGCGAGTTTTCGACCCACAAGAGCGCGAGCACCAGGGCGATGATGCCGAGGGGCAGGTTGAGGAAGAAGATCCAGTGCCAGCCCCAGTATGTGGTGATGAAGCCGCCGAGGGGAGGGCCGACGACGAGGGCGGACAGGCCCGGCCAGGTGATGTAAGCCATGGCTTGCGCGAGCCGTTCTTTGGGCGTGGCGCGGAGAACAACGAGGCGGCCAACGGGCACCATCATGGCTCCGCCAATGCCCTGAAAGATGCGCATGAGGATGAACTGGTGAAGGGAAGTGGAGGCTCCGCAGAGAACCGATGCGATGGTGAAGATGCCAATGGCCGAGGCGAAGACGGAGCGGGAGCCGAAGCGGTCTGCGACCCAGCCGCTGATGGGAATGAAGACGGCGAGGGTGAGCATGTAGGCGGTCATGCCGATATTGAGGCTGACTGCGCCGACGTGAAAGCTGAGCGCCATTTGCGGAAGCGCGGTGGCGATGATGGTGCCGTCGAGCAACTCCATGAAGACAGCCCCGGCTATGAGCGTAGTGACATAGAACGGGGAGCGGGGCTTCTTCATAGGCCTAGTTTAATTGCAGAGCGGCTGAATATGAGCGCAGGCTGCAGGGGATGAAGCACGGAATCAGAAAGGCTCACACGTTGAATTTGAAGAAGAGGATATCGCCATCCTTGACGACGTATTCCTTGCCTTCGGAGCGGTAGAGGCCCTTCTCCTTGACCGCCTGTTCGCTGCCGAGGGCGAAGAGGTTTTCAGAGTGGTAGGCATCGGCCTTGATGAATCCGCGTTCAAAATCGGAGTGGATGACACCTGCCGCCTGCGGGGCCTTTGCGCCAGTGGGAATGGTCCAGGCGCGGACTTCCTGCACGCCGGCGGTGAAGTAGGTGCTGAGGCCGAGGAGCCTGTAAGCGGAATGAATGAGGCGGTTCAAGCCTGGCTCGGCGAGTCCCAAGTCGGCGAGAAACTCGTTGCGTTCGGCGGGTTCGAGTAGCGCTATCTCTGCCTCCAGAGCACCGCAGATGCGGACCACTTGGGCGTTCTCTTCGGCGGCGCGCTTTTCAACGAGCGTGACGTAGGCATTGCCGTCTTTGAGGCCGGCTTCATCCACGTTGGCCACGAAGAGGACGGGCTTGGTTGTAATCAGGTGCAGGTCGTAGGCTGCGGCAGTTTCTTCTTCGGTGAGTTCGACGACGCGGGCGGGGCGGCCGGCCTGCAGGGCTTCAAGGAGTTTTTTGAGGGCTTCGGCTTCTGCTTTGATTTTAGGGTCGGTAGTGTTCCTGACTGCCTTTTCGACCTTGGGCCAGCGCTTTTCCACGGTCTCAAGATCGGCGAGGAGCAGCTCGGTGTTGATGATGTCGATGTCGTGCAGGGGATTGACGCCGCCGGCAACGTGAATGACGTTGGGGTCGTCAAAACAGCGGATGACGTGACAGATCGCGTCTGTGGAGCGGATGTGGCCAAGGAACTGGTTGCCGAGGCCTTCACCCTTGCTTGCGCCCTCGACCAGGCCGGCGATGTCAATGAATTCCATGGTGGTGGGGACGGTGCGGTCGGGCTTTACAAACGCGGTAATGCGATCGAGGCGTTCGTCGGGGACTGAGACGACGCCTACGTTTGGGTCGAGGGTACAAGCTAGTGGCTAGAAGCTAACAGCTAGGAGCTGATTTTATGAGTGAGAAGACAACAATCGCCGTAGCCATGTCCGGAGGGGTAGACTCCTCGACGGTGGCGGCGATGCTCGCTCGCCTGGAGGGTACCGAAGCTGTCTCTGTAGTCGGCCTCACGCTGCAGCTCTGGGATCAGACACGCCTCGCCGGCAAGCACGGAATCCCCGATGCTCCCAAGGCCGGCCGCTGCTGTTCTTTGGACGATGTGTACGACGCGCGCCACGTTGCCGAGCACCTCGGCATTCCCTACTACGTCGTCAATCAGCAAGAGCGCTTTGAGCGCGACGTCGTCCGCCCCTTCGTTGATGAGTATCTGGCTGGCCGCACCCCCATTCCCTGCTCGCTCTGCAACAACCATCTCAAGTTTGACCAGTTGCTCAAGACCGCGCGCAGCATTGGCGCAGACCACATTGCAACCGGACACTACGCCGTAAACGAGTACGACCAGGCTCGCGGCCGATGGATTCTCAAGCGCCCCGCCGACCTTGCCAAGGATCAGACCTACTTCCTCTTCGGCCTCGCGCAGGAGCAGTTGGCCCATACCCTGTTTCCCCTCGGCAAACTCACCAAGCCCGAGGTCCGCGAGATTGCCCGCAAGCATGGTTTGCGCCTTGCCGAAAAGCCTGACTCACAGGAGATCTGTTTCATCCCCGGCGGCGACTACAAGCAGTTCCTCACCGCTTACCTCGAAGAGCAAGGCGAGGCCATGCCAGACACTGCGGGAGAGCTAGTAGCCCCGAACGGCGCATCGCTCGGCCATCACGACGGCATCTCAAACTTTACCGTTGGCCAGCGCAAGGGGCTAGGCGTCTCGTCGCCAACGCCGCTCTACGTCATCCAGATTGACCCCGCAAGCCACAAAGTAACCGTAGGTGCGGATGCCGATCTCGCCGTGCGTACGCTGCGCGCAAAGCAGCTCAACTGGATCAGTATTCCTGAGCTCACCGCGCCGATGCGCGTGCGCGCAAAGATTCGCCACCGCCATGAGCCGGCCTGGGCCACGCTTGAGCCAGCGGGAGTGGACGAAGTCAAGGCAGTATTCGACGAGCCGCAGCGCGCAATCACGCCTGGGCAGTCAGCTGTGTTTTATGACGAAGATGAGGTCGTCGGTGGCGGATGGATTGTGCAGAACCTACCCGGCGAAATCTAGCAACTACACAAACATATCTTTGTCGCCCGCGCGATGATCAATCGGTCCGCGCCCCATCGGCGCTTGCGAATGGCTTGAGTACTCGGCCGTGCGTAGCGATTCCACAATCGCTTTAATCGAGGCAAGTATCCCGGATGCCTGGCGCACCGGCTTAGCCACTGTGCCGGTAACAAACTCGGCGGCGCGCTCCACGCTATCCAAAACCGTCGAGGCCATCTCATCCACGCGGCCAGCCACACGCTGCGCGCGGCCAATGATCTCAGTCGCCGCCAATTGCACATCGCCCGTTTGCGCGCGGAGAGAACGTGTCAGCGCCGCCAGCTCGTCGGCAGCCTCTTCAATCCTGGGAGCAACGCGGGCAACCACCTCGCGCGTGTTGTAAATAATCGGCATCACCGAGGAGCGCAGGTTCTCAAGCTCATCCAGCGTTGAGCGAGCGGCCTTGCTTATCGTGGACACCAGGACGATAACAAAAATGGTTTGCAGAATCAGCGCCAGCGCCGCTACTGCAATAAAGGCTAGCTCGATCGTCTGGTTATCGACATTCGGCATCGTATTATCTCGCGCACAGCCCTCTCATCCGCATGCGCCTGCTTGCATCAAGGGCACCCCAACATCGCGGCATGATGAGCATTGTCCAGATGTGGGCTTCCAGCCAGAAAGTGCAGCCACGATAAGCTCATACCCGGACATACAGCGCCGAAGCGGTCCGCGTGTACCAGGCCACCTCGGATTTGAGAATCATGAAACCGCAAAAAGCCGCACTCCAAAAACGAACGGCCGCTGCCTTAATACTCGTGTGTCTCGCCTACCGCTGTGGCCGACTTGTAAGCCTGGCGTCCCGCATCCACTGCTGCGGAAACCCGCCCGGTCTGGTCGGTCACGAGGCTCTTGCCCCGCTCCACAAACTCTTCCCACTGTGCCCGTCCGCGGTCCACAACCTCGCGGCCGCGCTCCACATACTCGGTCACTTGTTCCTTGCTCTTATCCACCAGGGTGCCTACACCCTCGGCGGCCTCGCGTGTGCGAGCGCGCAGATATTCAGAGCCTTCTTTTGCCCCGCTAACAATATCCTCGCGAGTTTCGCGGCCGCTCTTGGGAGCATAAAGGATGCCAACCAGTGCGCCGACGCCTAACCCGGCCAAAAACCAGGCCAAACCGTAAGATTTTTCTTCTGCCATGACGAAAACTCTCCTTTCGTGCTGCTTAAAGGATGCCTGAGCGTATCAAAATTCTACTCGTTACCGCAAATTCATGCATTTTTGAGGTTTAGAAGCGCCCCGCGCCTGCCTCAAGAGACCCATCCCAGCCCCTCTCATGCATTGGACGCCGGAGAGAGGCAATTCGTTGTCACTGCCGCCGTCCACCGCGCCTCGGCCGCGCAAACTTGCCCACGACCGTTGGATGCGCCTTTGCTCCCGAACGACGCATCGAGTCTCTCGATGTACAGCCACTTCATCGCCGCGCAATCGCCTCCGCAAAGTGCACCGCCTCGCGCCCGCCCAGTTGTGCAATCTGCTCGCGGCAACTGAACCCATCCGCCACCAAAACCGTCGTCGCGCTGGCGGATCGCACAGCAGGCAGCAACCCATCCTCGGCAATCGCCTTCGACACTTCAAACTTATCGGCCTCAAATCCAAACGGACCCGCCATCCCGCAGCATCCCGCCTGGATCGCCTCCACATTCGCTCCCGCCTGCTTCAGCAGCGCGATCTCGCTCCCCGTTCCGCCAAACACCGCCTTATGGTGGCAATGCCCGTGCACCAGAACCGTAGCACCCGCAAGCCGCCCCGCCGCAAATCCGGGAGCCTTGGCCGCAATCCAATCCGCAAGCAGCCACACCTGTTGGCGCAGCATCTTCGCGCGCGGATCGTCCGGGAACAGCTCCGGCAACTCGTCCTTGAAGACGCTCGCGCAGCTCGGCTCCAGAAAAATAAACGGCATCCCCGCCTCTATATAAGGAGCCATGCGGTCGAGGACTCGCGCCAGATAATCCCGCGCATCCGAGAGCAGCCCGAAGTCGTAAAGCGGACGCCCGCAGCAAATGTGCCCCTTGGGCACTTCCACAGCAAAGCCCGCCTCCGTCAACACGGACTCAGCCGCGGCCAGCGATTGCGGATGGTAATAGTTGTTCCATGTGTCTGGCCACAACACCACCACCTGCTGCGCAGCCACCTGCACTTCTTCCGCCGATGCAGGCTCGCCGCCGCTTGCGCCTCTGGCGCGTACATACGGCTTCGCCGCCAGCCTGGGCAGTTGCCGCTTTTGCGCCACGCGCACAATCCGCTTGATCAACGGACTGGTCAGCGGACCCGTCAGCACCATGTTCGTCAGCGCCGGCGTCAACGACCCCGCGCGCGCAAGCTTATCCGCAAATCCAAAAATATAGTGCTGCAGCGGATGCAGCCTGCCCTTGTAGTGCTGCGCCAGAAACTCCGATTTATACGCAGCCATATCCACCTGCACCGGGCACTCCGTCTTGCATGCCTTGCAGCTCAGGCACAGGTCCAGCGCCTCGTGCACCGCCTCGCTCTGGAAGCCCTCATGCCGCAGCGCTCCGGCCAGCATCTCCCAAAGCAGATGCGCGCGCCCCCGCGTCGAGTGCCGCTCCTCGCCTGTCGCACGGTAGCTGGGACACATCACGCCGCCATCGCCCTTGCGGCATGCGCCCACGCCCACGCAGCGTTCCGTTGCCGTCTCAAACGAGCCGCCATCCGCCGCAAACACAAAATGCTTCTCCGGCTCCTTGCGCTTTAAGTCTTCTTCCGTCGGAATTCCCAACCGCAGATTCTCCACCGGATCGTAAACCCGCACTGCATCCGATAGCTTGCCGGGATTCATCCGGTTATCCGGATCCCAAAGCCCCTTGAACTCCTGAAACGCCTGGATCAGCTCCGGCCCAAACATCTTCGGCAGCAGTGCCGCGCGCGCCTGCCCATCGCCATGCTCCCCGCTCAGCGACCCGCCAAATTCAAGCACCACGTCCGTCCCGCGATCCAGAAACTCGCGGAACTTGCGCAGCCCCTCTTCACTGCGGTGATCAAAGTTCACGCGCATATGCACGCAGCCCTGCCCGTAGTGCCCATACAGCGGAGTGCTGTATCCGTACTCCGCCATCAGCTTTGTAATGCGCCGCAGATACTGGCCCAGCACTGCCGGCGGAACCGCCGCATCCTCCCAGCCCTCCCACCGATCCGGCTCGCCCGGTACAAACACCGTTGCCCCCAGCGCCGACTCGCGCACATGCCACACCGATGCCGCCTCCTGCGCCGTGCAGATGTGCCCCGTCGGCGCATGCTCCCAGTTCTTCGACGCGCGCATCAGCCCTTCGGCCTTTGCCTCCGCCTCTTCCGCCGTCCAGGCCCCCATCTCAACCAGCAAAAAGCCAACGCCCGCCGGAAGGCTATCGATATCTTTCAGCGCCAATCCCTTGCGGCGCATAAACTGCACCAGCATGTTGTCAAAGCCTTCCAGCCCGATCGGCCCATGCTCCAGCACCTGCGGAACCGCATCGGCAGCCAGAAACGCGTCGCTGAATCCCAGCACCGTAAGCACACGGAACGGCGGGCTGTTCGTCAGGTTCAGCGTGGCAGACACAATATTGACGCACGTCCCCTCCGACCCCACCAGTGCCCGCGCCACATTAAAGTTGCTCTCCGGCAGCAGCTCGTCCAGGTTGTATCCCGACACGCGCCGCGGAATCCGTGGAAACTTTGCCCGCACCAAATCGGAGTAGCGATCCCGAATCCGCGACAAGCCTGCGTAAATCTGCCCCACGCGCCCGCCGCCGCGAATCAGCGCTTCAAGCTGCTCCTGGCTCGTCGGCCCAACCGTCAGCTTCGTCCCGTCATACAGAACAACGTCGAGAGTCTCAACGTTATCCACCACCTTGCCGCCCAGCAGCCCATGCACGCCGCAACTGTTGTTGCCAATCATGCCGCCCAGCGTGCAGCGTGAATGCGTCGCCGGATCCGGCGCATACGTAAGGTGGTGCACCTCGGCAGCGTCGCGCAATCTATCCAGCACAATCCCCGGCTGCACGCGCGCAATCTTCGCCTCCGCATCAATCGAGTTGAGCCCGTTCATATAGCGCGAGTAATCAAACACCAGCGCCACGTTCACGCATTGCCCCGCCAGGCTAGTCCCCGCCCCGCGCGGCAACACGGCAGCCCCCGTCGCTCTGCACGCAGCCAGCGCAGCTTCCACGTCCGCGCCGTCGCGCGGGCAAACCACACCCACCGGAATCTGCCGGTAGTTCGAAGAGTCCGACGCATACAGCGCGCGCGAACCGGCATCGAAACCGATCTCGCCACGAAAATCTTTACGAAGAATAGCCTCAAGCTCGCGATGCGCCGAGAATGCTTCGTGGTCCAGCGGCGCCTGATTAGTAAGGATTGAAAACGTAGAATTGCTCACGCTGGAATGGTAACAAGCGGACCTTTAGCAGCGAAGTTCACAAATTCGTATGGTGAGAATAAATTGTACAAACAATTTGCTTCCTAGCAGCCGCAACCTGCTATCTCTTAGCCCTCTGCCCAAATGAGTAGGTACACGAGATCGATGCGTAGGACCGGGTCGGAACTCCCACCGCCCTCTCGAACGGCGTAACCTCGTTCCCCACCGCTAGAGTCTCCAGCGTCTGGCCGGTATAGCCGCGATTAAGTTGCCCATTCAAGGTCCACTGCCATCTCCCATCCATAAACCCCTTGGTCAGCGCCAATCGAATCTCTTGCAGCGGCACTCCGGTAAATCCATCCCCCAGCGGCTTGGCCTTCACGTACTCGTATTCCCCCTTTGCCGCCACTCCAAACGCAAGCCGCTTCCATCCTCCCACCGCGTCCACAATCGTCCGCGGAGCCTCCGGGATCGGTGCCCCCAGCAGCCTGTCTCTTGCGTCTGCCGCCGACCAGCTAACCTGCACAAAGCCCCGATCCATATTGCGGCGAACAGCGAGTGTCAAAAACTTGTCGATCGACGGGCCAACATCCTCCTGCAGCCCCGTGTCCGGATCGATCTTGCTTAACTCCGCCGAGTTTGTAATATGCGACAAGGTCAATCGCACCTCGCTGCCCAGTATCTGCTTCGTCGCGTGCATCTGATATTCCCGCGCCTGAATAATCAGCGTCCCCCGCCCCGTACCGCTGCCAATGCGCGGATCGTTCGCATGGAACGCCTCCGCCCAGCTCAATGAGACCTCAGGCAGCACCCGCGCATCTGCCCGCCCAAACGTCACAATCGCTTTGGGACTCGTGGTTCCCGGCCACACGGTATAGGAGTTTTGCGGCTGCACATTGTCCTTGTTGTCAAAGCGAATCTGGTCCCGCCGAACTCCAACATACATCTGGATCTGCCGCGCCAGCCGCCCCGTGACAGCAGCAAACGGCGATACATTCGTGATGGTCAGATCGTTGTTCGTAACAAGCTGAAACTGCCCGCCGGCGTCTGCCTTCGCCAGGTCCAACCCTCGCGGCGCATCGTTGCGTACGTCCAGCCCAGCCAGCAAAAGCCACTTGCCGCCGAGCGATCCGCTATACGTCGTATTGCCGCCCTGCACCGTGCGAAACTCGCTTTGCCGGATCAGTCCATCCCCAAAATCGGATTGCAGCTTCAGGCTGTACGTCCTGAAGTACACTCCCGTCGTCAACGCGCTGCGCTCCGCCACTTGCCAATGGTCCGCAAGCAGCGCAAGGCTCGTATGCGTCAAATCAAGCTGCCGAAGATCAATCGAGTCATTCGACACTGGAGTGTCAATCGGAATCAACCCGGGAAGTCGCGAAAAACCATAGTAGCCAAGGCCAAAGAGCGTCAGCTCATGCGCCCCAATCTTCCAGGTTTGTAACGCGCCCAGCTTGTACTGCTGCCTCGACTCCGGCCGCTTCAAAAATCCATCTCCAAACAGCGCCTCGCCAGAGACCCAACGTTTTTTATCTGTGTCGGCGGGACTCCAGCCTGCCGCAATCGCGCCATCCCGTCCATCTGTCGTTGCTTCCACAAACGGAATCAGCCTGTCTTTCACGTCGTAAGTTACCGCAAGGTTGATCGAGTGATCCCCGTACCGGGCGTTATAGGCCGCATCGTCCGCCACCACGCCGCCAACCGTCGAGCTGATGACAAAATTGGGGTCAGCATAACCATTCCCATGCGCATTCGCCGTCAGGTTGTTCTGGAATAGAAATCCGCCTATCTGAAAAAACTGCGCAATCGGCTCCCCATGATCCCCCGCCACGCCCGGCGCAAAATACTGCGGAGCCTTGATGCCTCCCGATGCAGTTTCTGTCGGATAACCCGGCACCGATAGCGGAACGCCCGGTCGGCCCGGATTGGCATCCAGCAAATCCGCGCTGTTGAATCCCTGCGTCGACGGATCGGGCGTCAGCGCATCCTCGCCTGCGCGCACCGTCACGCTGTCCCCATCCCTGATCTCAATGTCGAAGGTTCGATCCTGATCGGCTTCAAGCGCAACTCGGAAGCTCAGTTGGCGGCCGCGGCTTACCTCCACCTGCACCATTCCGGCAGGCACAGCCAGCGTGTATCTTCCCGCCCCATCCGATGTCGTCTTCTCGCCGCCTGCCGTCACTTCGGCCCCGGCAACCGCGGCCCCGGCCTGGTTCCGAATGGTTCCGCTCAGGACAATCGTTCGCGGCTGCGGTTCGGCCAATCCCCCGCAGGCAACCCCCAGCAGCAGCAGCAGCACCGCGAAAACTCGTCTATATCCCGGCGCTCCAACCATCTCTCAATCGTAGTTGGCGATTTGGGGCTGGACGAGTGATCTAAATCACACCTACTCCTGCGCACGCTGCATGGAAACCCGTGCGCCTCTACCAGCCCACCTGCCGCATCCGCTCCAGAATAATCGTGCTGTACCTCGTCATCCGCTCCGGCCGGCGCTTCAAGGGAGCAGGCAATATCGCCGCAAGCCGCGCCGAATCTTCCCTTCCCATACTCCGTGCCGGAATTCCGTAGTACGCATGGCACGCCGCGTCCGCTCCATAAATCCCCGGGCCCCACTCCACCACATTCAGGTATAGCTCCAGAATCCGTTGCTTGCCCAGCACAACCTCCGCCACCGGCACCAACGTAAACTCCGCGCCCTTGCGCAGAATGGACCGCCCCGTGCCGAAAAATAGATTTTTTACCAGTTGCTGTGTAAGCGTCGAACCCCCGCGAATCCGGCCGCCCTCCATATCGCCTTCAGCGGCCAGTTCAATCGCATTCCAATCGAACCCATGATGCAGATAGAACCGAGCGTCCTCCGCCGAAATCACAGCATGTTGAAAATTGGGAGAGACCTGGTTAAGCGGAACAAAGTGATAGCGCTCAATGTATGGCTTGCCATGAATCCACGCCTGCAACCGGCGCTCCATATGCACCGCCGTCGTCGGCGGATCGATCCACTTCGCCGCCACCAGCGTCAGCGCCGCCAGCAGCCAAAGCCCCGCCACGCCAATCGCAATCCATTGAACAACAAAACGGAAAGACCACTTCCGAGGTCGAAAAAAGCTCCTCCGTGCCGGAGTTGGAATCGGGGCTTTTACAGTGATGTCTGGGTTTTCACTCACACTTCAGGATAATCGCTGCTGTCGGTAGCCCCCGGTCCCTCGCCTTCGGGGACCGGGGACGCCGACACTGTCACCGCACTAAATCATGCAGAGATCGCTGCCCACTGCCTTCAAATGGTTCTGGTACTCGCTCATCCCATACAAAGCATCCCGGAAGTTCACCAGCTCGATATGGTTCTCCTTGATCCAGTTCTTCAGGCGCTCACTGGTCAGTGCCGCAACGTCCTGCGTGCGGCCCACAACAAACTGCTGCGCGCGCGCCCGGTTCACACGCTCTCCAAGCCGATACACGTAGTAGTCCACATACCCCGGATGCCACGCCTGCGTAAATATCCAGTCAGACGGGTACTTCAAAATGCCTGCTCGGTCTTCGGTATAAAACTTCACCGCGTCATAGTTCTTTTCCACGCTCGATATCGAGTCCGTCAGCAGGTCGATATAAGCAGACGTGCCTGCCGGTGAAAATATCTTCCGGCTGGCCCACTTCTCTGAAGCCTTGTTCCCCTGGTTCGGTGTAGCAGAGTAATACTTCGACCACTCCTCGCCCGCCGCCTGAGCGTCTTTAATGTGCTTCAGGTAGTTATCCGGAGTGGGTGCGCTCCCGGAAAAATTGTAGGCAATATTAAACTCCTCCGTAACCTGGTGAACCGCCCGGTTCCACGGTGACCTGTCGTTGCCGGCGCTGCCTGTATCCGGAACTCTGCCCAGAATCTTTTCGCAGCGGATCAGTTGCGCGCGCATCTCCGTCACCGCCTCTTCAAACACAACGTCCTGCGCCGTTGCCAGGTCCATTCTGAAACGGTCGGCAAATGGTCCGCTCTTGTCCTTTTCCAGCAGCGAGGGAACAAGCTTGTGGTCGGCTACCGGCGAGCCCCACATGTGCATGTGCCAGTCGATCGAGAGCCACGGATAGGCCTTCAGCCGCTCCAGCGCATCTTCCGTTCCCGGATCGCACAGCATCACGGCCGCCGCCGTCACCACTCCGTGTTCAATCGCCTCGAACGTGCCGATGTTGCATACCTTCGATAAACCAATGTCGTCGGCTCGCACAACCATCTTCCTGCGTGTCGCTCCGGGTTTAGCCGCGTTGTCTGCTTGCGCTGCGGCTGCCGGAACCGCAGTGGCAAGTCCAATGCTCGCTGCACCGGCTCCCAGAACCTGCAAGAACTCTCGTCTGTTGCTCCCCATATTTTTTCCTTTCCACAAACTTCATCCGTTTGCGTTCGCGGCAATTGTACAGCCCGAGCCAACCCCGGCTCGTTCCTTCAATATCCCCGTCCTCTAACTGCCACAACCTCTCACAGACACCGCCGATTCCTCCCCCTTGCCGCACGTCGCTTTCAGCCGCGCAATGCGGCATAATAGAGACAGGAAGTTTTTCCCCGGAAGCCCTTCCG
>Ga0364866_10794_pt1 | contig 15552 bp, 12 predicted proteins | sample ExccelAu500001D3_3_FD_206913 | JGI IMG/M metagenome (GOLD analysis project Ga0364866, IMG submission 206913) | Enriched cells from Trout Bog Lake Hypolimnion, Wisconsin, USA - BchlTB.Aug13.5000.01.D3 | ecosystem: Environmental > Aquatic > Freshwater > Lake > Hypolimnion/Profundal zone | place... | reverse complement strand
AAAGGGCTTTGCAGAAGGCGGCACGTTCGGCTCCCGGTTGTGGGTTGCCAATATCCTACACAGCCGGTCGGACTCTGCGCTTATGCTGGAGGAGTCTGCGGGATCCGGGCGACGGCTCTCAGTGAGCGATGGCGTACTTGCACGCATGGAACAGGCCCTTATGAAGATGATTCGGTTTGAGTTGTGCGCGGAGACGATGGGCGCGGCAATCGCGGGCGAGCGAGGCGGAGCCGACCGGATCGAGTTGTGCTCGGAACTCAGGATCGGGGGCGTCACCCCCGGCGAGGCGCTCGTCGCAACCACTATCCAGGCCGTGACGATTCCGGTGCATGTGCTCGTCCGGCCGCGGGGCGGGGACTTCGTCTACTCGGAGAAGGAGTTCGACCAGATGCGGCGGCAGGTAGATTGGGTGCGTAGGGCCGGCGGGGCCGGGGTGGTGCTGGGCGTCTTGCTTCCGGATCGCCGTGTTGACCTTGACCGAAGCAGGGAATTGGTGGAGTTCGCGCGCCCCATGAGAGTGACGTTTCACCGCGCCTTTGACGAGACGTCGGATTTGAGCGAGGCGCTGGAGGCGGTCATCGAGACCGGTGCCGACTGCCTGCTTACCTCGGGGGGCGCGCCGGATGTGCTGACTGGAGCGTCGCGGATTGCACAGTTGGCGGCGCAGGCGAGCGGCCGCATTCAGATCATGGCTGGAGGCGGGCTGAGGTTGGACAATATGGCCGAAGTTCTGAGGCGCACAGGCGTCGATTGGCTGCACGGATCGCTGACGCGCCGAAACGGCTGCGGCCGGCAAGCTGGAGTTGGCGATGCGGAACTCGAAGCAGATGTGCGCGCGGCGGTCGGCCAGTTGCCGCTATCATCGTGAGTTGGGGTTGATTGAAAGCCAAGGGGAATGGCGGCAAGATGAGCGAAATGCAGAGTTTTCCGCACGAGATGTTGCGCGAAATCTACGAGCAGCCGGAAGCGCTTCGGCGCACCATGGCGCTTTATTTAGAGGACGACGGCCTGAGAAGCGACGTGGCGGAAAGGCTGACGGAGTGGGCCAATCCGGCGGGCGAGGTGCTGATCGCAGCTTCAGGCTCCAGTCGACATAGCGGGCTTGCGGCCGAGATTCTGCTCGAGGACCTATGCGGATTAGCCGTGGATGTGGAGTACGCGAGCGAGTACAGTTGCCGGGGCAGGTACGATCTGCGCCGGCCAGCGGTGATTGTGATCTCGCAGTCGGGGGAGACGTCGGACACGCTGGCTTCGCTGAGGGAGGTGCGGGAGCGCGGCGACCGGACGCTGGCGATAACCAATGCGGCCTCATCTACCATGGCGCGCGAGGCAGATATCTCCATGCCGCTGGCGGCGGGGGTGGAGAAGGCGATTCCCGCCACCAAGAGCTTCACCTGCCAGTTGGAAGTTCTGTATCTGCTGGCGCTCTACGAGGCGCGTCGGTTGGGGAGGATGGATTCGGCGGACTTGGCGGCGAACATCGAGCGGTTGCGGGCTCTCCCCGGCAGCATCGAGGAGCAGCTCCACGGCTGGAGGAGCCAGATGGCAGGGCTGGCGCACAAGTACGGGGGCGCGAACACGTTTCTTTACCTGGGCCGGGGCATCCACTATGCTATTGCGCGCGAGGGGGCACTCAAGCTCAAAGAGGCCTCCTATGTTCACGCCGAGGGCTATCCGGCCGGCGAGTTGAAGCATGGGCCGAATGCACTGGTGAGCGACAGCGTTCCGCTGGTTGTGGTGGCCACGGTGGACCGGGAGAATGAGGGCTCGGTGGCGCGCTACGAAAAGACGCTGCAACTGCTGGCGGACATGAAAGAGCAGGGCGCCAAAGTGATTGTGCTGGCCAACGCTGGAGACCGCGAGGCGGCGGGCCTGGCCGGCGATTGCGTCGAGATCCGGCCGGCGAACGAGTACCTGCTGCCCATCGCCGAAGTGGTTCCTTTGCAGTTGTTTGCGTATTTTATGGCGTTGGAGCACGGCGTGGATGTGGACCGGCCGAGGAATCTCTCCAAGGCGGTGGTGGAGAGATAGCGACAGAAGCGCGTAGATGGAACACTCGACGACCACCAAGAGAAGCGTGCACTCTCGGCGAAATAACGTGCAAGCAAGTTACCAAAATGCTGTGGAGAAGTTACACCAAGGTAGGGTGTTGGGGTACGCCTGACTGGTTGAGCGGCCCTTCCGACGCCAGCCACTATGTGTTCATCTCGATGGTAATTGTCTCCAAAGCCATCGACTGTCCTTTGACGATCGGCGAGGGGTGAAACTGGAGTGGTTGTTTCTTCCTGGCGAGTTGGCCCCCGCTCCGCGGAGGTAGCAAGCTGGCGAGTTTGGCGGGGCACTGCCAATACTGGCATCGTGCGCCGGAGTGAGGTAATTCCCTGCAAGCTCTCTCGACAGGCAAGTACGCGGGAGAGCAGCCAGCCTTGCCAACAGGGAGGCGTGGAGCAGATGCCGCGCCGCGGCTCTCATGGAGACGGTGTACCGGGCTATAATGACCCATACTTCCACTATCTGCCCGCGCCGAGAGGTCATCGTTCACCGTCCTTCAAGTTGTTCTAGTTCCGAGGTTTATCCCTGAATGAGTAGTGAAGAGCTCATCCTTGTCACCGGTGCGACCGGCTTTCTCGGTGTGCAGTTGGTGCGCGAGTTGCTTGACCGCCGGCCGGACGCCAGGCTGGCGCTGCTGATTCGCGACAGGCCTGGCCAGACCGGCCGGCAGCGCGCCGATTCGATTGTCCCGACCCCCGACCGGGCGCGCGTCGATGTCTACTCCGGCGATGTGAGCCAGCCCAACTGCGGTCTGGACAAGGCGGTGTGGGAGCGGCTTGCTTCCGAAGCGACGCGCGTGATTCACTGCGCGGCCACGGTGCGCTTCGACCATTCGCTGGAGGAGGCGCGCGCTATCAACGTTGAGGGGACGCGCCGGCTGCTGGACTTTGCCGCGGGCGCGCGCCAGTTGCGCAGCCTGGCCTATGTCGGGACGGCCTACGTGGCCGGCGAGCGGCGCGACCTGGTGCTCGAAAGTGAGCTCGCCGTGGGCCAGGGCTATCGCAATACCTACGAGCAGACCAAGGCAGAGGCCGAGGCACTAGTGCGCTCACGGCTGGGCTCGATTCCGGGCGTGATTTTGCGCCCCAGCATTATCGTGGGCGACTCGCGCACCGGGGTCACCTCCAGCTTCAAGATGATGTACTGGCCGCTGAAGATCTACGCTCGGCGGCTCTGGCGGACGGTTCCGGGCTATCCCGACGCGGTGCTTGACATTGTGCCGGTGGATTATGTGGCGGCGGCGGTGGCGCGCTCGACTTTTGACGAGGCTGCCCTGGGCAGCACGGTCCATTTGTGCGCCGGACCGCGCGGCAGCGCCACAATACTTGAGGTCGCGCGGCGCGCGATGGAGTATTTCCATGGGCCGGAACCGCGCTTTGTCGACCCCAATTTTTTCTTTGCAGCAGTGCGGCCGCTGCTGTGGCTCACGCTTTGGGGACGCAAACGGCGCGTGCTTCGGGACGGGCGCGCTTACCGCGACTACTTCACCATGCGCATGCAGTTCGACACCGCGAACGCCGACCGGCTGCTGGGGGTGGCGGGGGTCTGCCCGCCGCATGTGCTGGACTATCTCGACCGGCTCTTCCAGTACTGCGTGGCCAGCGACTGGGGACGCAAGGTGGTTGCCGCGGAATGAACATCCTCGACCGCTATCGACTTGCCCGCGACACCAAGGTGACGGTGGCCAACCTGGTGGACGAACTGGTGCGGCGCAAAGGGGACTGCGAAGTCTCGATGGGCGAGGATGGCGCGTTTCACCTCTCCGGCCTGCACGCCGACATCTGCGCGATCGACGCCTTTCTGCGCTGCACTGTGGCGGTGCGCCCAGGTGAGCCGGTAGCGATCTACCGCACCAACGACCGGCACTGCCTGCACTGGTTTCTGGCTGTCATTCGCGCCGGTGGCATTGCGGTTCCACTGAACCCGCTGCTGTCGCTGTCCGAGGTGCGGCGCATCCTGGCCGAGAGCGGCACCCAGATTCTGGTCACCGACAAGGCAGTCTTTGAGCGCACCATCCTCGACCGCGCGGCGCTGAACGTGCGCACCTGGATTCAGACCGGCGACGAGGAGACTCTGGATGGCTTTGTGCGCGCCCCCCGAGCTATCTCAACGACCGATCGGCCATTCCCTCCTACCGACATCGATCCGGCGGCCACGGTGGCGGTGTTTCATACGTCCGGAACCAGCGGTTTTCCCAAAGGGGCGGCCCTGTCGAGCAATGCGCTGCTGGGGGCGCGCGCGTCCACGGTTCTGGCCGGGCTGTTTCTTGGGCGGAGAGACCTGGCGCTCATTGCGCTGCCCTGGTCGCACATCATGGCCGTAAGCATTGCGCTTTACGGACTGCTGGCTGGGATTCGCGGCTGCTTTCTCGATCGCTTCGACGTAGTGAGCGCGCTGGACCTGGTGGAGCGCTTCGGGGTGACTGCATTTGTCGGCGTGCCGGAGATGTTTAGCCGTCTGGTCAACAGCAATGCCGATCCGGCCCGGCTCAAGACCGTGCGGGTGTGGCTCTCGGCCAGCGACCACCTTCCCGGCGAAGTGCGCCAGAGCCTGCGCAAGTACGGCGCCCTGCATAGACTTCCGGGCGGACGGAGGATTCCCGCAGTTCTTTTGAACGGCTATGGCATGGTGGAACTGGGCGGCCTGGCGATGATGGGTGTGGAGCTCTCGTTTCTGCCCGGCAGCGGGGACCTGTGCTTTCCCATGCCGCCGTTCCGCATTCGCGTGGCGGGTGAGGACGGGCGGCCAGTGCGCGCCGGGGTGACGGGCGAGTGCCAGATTCGACGGCGCGGGCTGGCTCCACATTATTGGAAGGACAAGGGCGATAGCCAGGGACTGCTCACCCGCGACGGCTGGTTCCGGACCGGCGACCTGGCCACGCGCAACCGGTTGGGCTTCATCCGGCTGGTGGGGCGGATGAAGGATGTCATCAAGTCGGGCGGCTATTCGGTGTATGTGCGCGAGTTGGAAGAGGCCGTGCAGTCCCATCCGGCGGTGGCGCGCGCTGTGGCCTTCGGACTGCCCCACAAGCAGAAGGGCGAGACTCCGGTGGCGGCGGTGGAGTTGCTGGCTGGGACCTTGGCCAGCGAGACCGAGCTCCTGACCTGGTGCCGCGAGCATCTTGCCGGCTACAAGGCGCCGCGCCGGATCTGGATTGTGGAGGCCGGCGGGTTGCCGCAAAACAATAACGGCAAGATGCTGCGCAGGGTGCTGCAGGAACGGTATTCCGGAGAGATGGATTCCTGAGGTTGGTGGGGATGCGCCGAAGGGAGATTGCCGGCGACCCAGCATTTCATCCGGGGCTGAAGCCTCTTCATTCCATAGACTTTTTCGGCACCATCGAAGGCGTTCCTATCCCCTTTGGAATCATTGCGTGTATTTCGGGCGTCCCTACGGGGCTTTGGGTCCATTTTGCCGGACTTTCCCAGGACTGCGCTTCGCTTGTCCTGGGCTATTGTCCTTCTGCCCCTCCGGGGCGAAGGCATAAGTCGCTAAGACCTTTTGGGCAAAGGCATAAGTCGCTAAGGCCTCTGGGCCAAGGCCTATGTGGCGATGCCTCTGGGGCTTCCGCGACCAATCGAAGGCGCCCGCAGGCTTGTCCCTTAGCCAACAGCGGCGATTGCCTCCGCAGTCGAAGCCGTGACCATCTCCTGGATGGAATCGATCACCAGTTGCGGCTCGTCAAGATGGATCCAATGAGCGCTTGCCGGGGCGATGACCTGCTGCACGTTGTCGCCTATCTGGCGCAGGCTTTCCTCGGAGAGCGGCGACGATTTTCCCGGCGTCAGCAGCAGCACGGGAATACCGCGGATGGGCTCTGACTCCAGCATCTCGCGGACCGTGTCGGGAACGGCCAGCACATGGCTGCGCATGCCAGCGTAGTAGCCGGGGCGCGACCAGTGGGCGGCCACGATGGGCCAAACTTCCTGGGGCATCTTGCCGACTTCGCCCTTGATGCGACCCAGCACGTGCTTGCCGCCGTTGCCGGCCGCGCCGGCCAGCCGCTCGGCAATCCGCCCCGAGCGGCATAGAAGTGAGGTGACGGCCAGCCGCGCCAAACCGAGGCGGGCGATGGGAATGGCCCAGCTTGAGAGTTGGGAGCCGCGGTCAAGGAACGCCTGTTTGGTGGGGTCCAGCGGCGGCCACTCTTCGCAGCGCATCGGGTCTACAAGGACGATGCTGGTGACCTCTTCCGGGTAAAGAAGCGCGAACCTGCGCATGACCAGGCCGCCGAAGGAGTGGCCGACCAGGATGTAGGGGGGCTTGATTCCTGCGCCACTGAGCAGGTCGTGCAACTCCGTGGCGATGTTTCCCGGCGTGCGAGGGGTGCGGCAGGGGCTGCTCCAGCCCAGGCCGCCGCGATCGTAGGAGGCCGTGGTGGCAAACCGCGAGACCTTCTCCTGGATGTGAAACCAGTTGAGGTTGGTGGCCGCGATTCCGGATTCGAACAGCACGGTGGCGCCGCCCGAGCCTTTTTCCAGCAGGTAGAGGCGGCATCGGCCCCCGATGTCGATCCACCGGCCGCCGCGGGCATACCGCAGGCGGTCGTAGTGCGAGCCAAGCCATTGATACAGAAATCCCGCTGCGACCAGTGCAGCTGCCACGCCGGGAATGAGGAGAATGTAGTACATGCGCCGTCCTAGAAATGCGTGAGTTGAGTGGGGCTGAAATCCTTCAGGTCGAGGTGAGCCTGGGGTGTGCCTCGGTCGATAATGAGGAGCGTGGAGCCGGAATGGCCGTGGATTTTGGCTTCAACCTGGCTTGCCGACCAGACGCCCTCGGTTTGGCGTAGCCCAAAATAGGTAAACTCCTTCACATCTCCCGTTCCTTTCAGCGTCTTTTCCACGTAAACCGGAAAGCCGCTTGCGTGATCGAGCCAGCTCTTGACGCCGGTAAAGTGCGTCTTGTCTGCCGCGCTTGGCGTGCTCTTTACCATCTCGCACGTGCGCGCTCCGAACTTTGTTTCGCCCTCCGCGGCCTGTCCTGCCCAGAAGTAGGTTGCTTCGAGGAAATCCTCGTAACTGAACGCCTCGCCCAGTGGGCCGTCGCTCCATTTGTCGAATGGCAGGACAACCATGGAAGCATCGCCTGGATGTGCAACCTTGATCGTACTCTGGCCATTCGGACGCATTTCAAGCAGCACGTGGGCCCGGGCCTCGGCCGGGGAAGCAACATCCAGCAACACGCGCAGCACGCCGGGAAACCAGTGCGCCTTGATATTTACGCTTTGGCTGGTCCGCACGCCTTTTTCGTCGACGCGCACCATGTGGCCGCTCATGCGATAGTCGGCAGACTCAACCCGCTGGCGCGCCGTGGCCAGCGCGCCCTGGGCGGGAGCGGCCAGGGGCAGCATCATCAATGCGGCCAGCGCAAGGCCTCCAGTTCTCATGGCTCGACCCTTCCGTCGCGGATGCGAACCTGCCGGGCCGCCGCGTGGGCGATCTCGTTCTCGTGGGTCACCACGATCAGCGTCATTCCCCGCTGCTTCTGAATCCCGGTGAGGATCTCCATGATCTTTGCCGAATTGACGCTGTCGAGATTCCCGGTAGGCTCGTCGGCGAGCAGAATCTCAGGGTCGTTGGCCAGGGCCCGCGCAATCGCTACCCGCTGGCGCTCGCCGGCCGAGAGTTGGTTCGGGAACTGGTTGGCGCGGTGTTCGAGGCCCATCTCCTTGAGCAGTTCGGCCGCGCGCGCGGCGCGGTCAAAGCTTCCGCGCTTTGCCCCAAGCATCGGCACCTGCACGTTCTCAACCGACCGCAGCGTGGGCAACAGGTGGAATGCCTGGAAGATGAAGCCGACGCTCTGCGAACGATAGGCATCCAGATCGACAGCGGAGCCAAGAGTTGCGCCCTTAAAGAGCACCTCGCCGCTGGTGGCCGTGTCCAGCCCTCCCAGCAAATGCAGCAGCGTTGACTTGCCGCTGCCGCTCGGTCCGGTGATGGCGATGTACTCGCCTGCGGCAATCGAGAGGTCAATGCCGCGCAGCGCCTCGATGCGTCCTTCGTCGTAGGTCTTGATGAGGTTACGGACCTCAAGTGCCGGGCTAGTCATGGCGCAGCGCCTCCACCGGAGAGAGCTGCGCGCCGCGCCAGGCGGGAAGCGCCCCGGCGATCAACCCGGCCAGGACGGCGATTCCCAGCGCCTCGACCAGCAGAGGCAACGGGAACGACGCCGATACGATGCTCGCGGTTTGCGGCAGGGCGGCCAGCAGGGTGAGGGCGCACCAACCGACGCCAAGGCCAAGGAACCCGCCCCCCAGGCCGAGAATTACGGCCTCCAGCTGGATGAGAATCAGCACCTGGCCACGCTTCCAGCCGAGAGCGCGCAGCACTCCGATCTCCCTGGTGCGTTCAAAGACCGACATGGCCATGGTGTTTGCGATACCCAGGATGCCGATGAGCAAGGCGATGGAAGAGGTGCCCCAGGCGGAGGCGTGCGCCAGCCGGACAAACTGATTGTTACCGGCTCGCTCGGCGGCGGGGACCGCGCGCAGGCCGGGCAGAGCGGCCTCGATCTGCGCCTGGGCGCGCTTCATGTAGTCTTCCTGCGTCTCCCCGAGCGGAGCGGGGCGCAGACGAACATGGATCGTGGATACCTTGCCTTGCAGGCTGCTGAGCTGCTGCAACTGGTCGAGCGGCAGGATGACCGCGCCCGCTTCCAGCGCGGAGCCTCCGCGATAGATGGCCGTCACCGTGAACGGCGAGCCCTGAATCTGCATGGAATCGCCAGCCTTCTTGTTCAGGCTTGAGGCCAGCAGGTAGCCCAGCATCACCTCGGGGGCGCCGTCCCGGAAGCGCCGCCCTGAATCCAACTGGAGCGATTGGAACTCGTAGGAGTCCGCCTTCCAGCCGTAGGCCAGGGCATTCACTTCCGGGGTCAGGTCCATGACGTTGTAGATCATGGGCGTTGCCTGGGCCACCACGGAGAGCCTTTTTACGGTCTCCGCCGCCGACTCATCGACCGAGGTATTCAGAAATGTCTGTTGAATGACGGCAATGTCGGTGCCGCTGCTGGTGTAGATCCGCAACCACTCGTGCTCGAAGGCGCGCGAAAACCCCACCAGCCCCACAAATGCGCCGATCGCCATGCCGATTCCGCACAGGGTCAGCAGGGTCCTCAACCGTCGGCGCCAGAGATTCTTCCAGACAAATCCTGTGAACGACAGTTGAGAGGCCATGAAGTTGGAGTGAATCCTCACGTTTTCAGAATTTTGGAGTGCAGGTAGCCAGTTTATCGGGTGGCATCAGTGCTGTCCATCCAAGATTTGGAAGGGGCAAGGACCTCGGCCTCTTGGCTCTGTGACTATTTCGGGACAAAGCCCATGTATCTTGTTGATTATGCAGCCGCGCAACCGGGCTTGACGCCCCGGAGACGGACCTTGGCACCGCACCGGGAGTGGACGCTGAAGTGTTGCCGGAAAGGCGAATCTTCATCGGGCGCTGGCGCAAGCGCCGGTTCCCTGGGGCGAGGCATTATGCTTGCTGTGAATCTGAGTCCGGGCGAAGCCAGCCTGGGTTCATCCGCGCCCATCTCAAAAAAAGGAAAGGGAATATGAGCCAATTGCTCCGCCGTCGCCTCTACTGCATTTGCGCCTTTGTCTGGTTTGGGATCGCTCTGATTGGACTCCTCCCGCAAGTCGCGAGTGCCCAGTCGACGGACCTGGCGGCCACTCCTCCGATGGGCTGGAACAGCTGGAATCACTTCGCCGAAAAGGTAACCGATGCCGATGTTCGCTCGGCGGCAGATGCCATGGTTTCGAGCGGCATGAGGGATGCCGGCTATGTCTATATCAATGTCGACGATACCTGGGAAGGCGAGCGAGACGCGCAGGGTTTCATCCATCCGAACAGCAAGTTCCCCGACATGAAGGCGCTCGCGGACTACGTTCACGCGAAGGGGCTCAAGTTTGGCATTTACTCCTCTCCTGGTCCCAAGACCTGCGCGGGCTACGAGGGCAGCTATGGGCACGAGGAGCAGGATGCGAAGACCTATGCCGCGTGGGGCGTCGATCTGCTCAAGTACGATCTTTGCGGGTTGAGGCCGATTATCGGGCTCTACGATCCAAAGCAGGATCCGAAAAATGCATCGGCCATGATGCGCGAGGCCTATCGGAAGATGCATCTCGCGTTGATGAAGACCGGCCGTCCCATCGTCTACAGCATCTGCCAATACGGCGTGGACTCGGTGTGGGAGTGGGGCGAAGAGGTGGGCGGCAACCTGTGGCGAACCACGGACGACATAAGCGACAGCTATCGCAGCATGGCCTTGATTGGTTTTTCGCAGGCCGGGCTTGAACGGTACGCCAAGCCGGGCCACTGGAACGATCCGGACATGCTCGAGGTGGGCAATGGCGGCATGAATGCGGATGAATACCGGACACAGATGAGCCTGTGGGCCATGTTGGCCGCGCCATTGCTCGCCGGCAATGACTTGAGCCGGATGGATGAGACGACCAGGAGCATCCTGATGAACAGGGAAGTGATCGCTGTCGACCAGGACAAGCTAGGGAAGCAGGGCTACCGCCTGAGCCCGCTACAGACGTGGGTGCGGCTGCTGGCCGACGGCGCCAAGGCGGTTGCCTTGTTCAACTTTGTCACCGACGATGTGCCCCAGCCGATTAAGCTGCGCCTCAAGGATATTGGCCTCGTTGGCCCCGTGCATGCACGCGATCTCTGGGCGCACCGGGATTTCGAGATCGTTGGCGATTCCTACACAGCGACTCCACCCAAGGGAGGAGTCGTGATGCTGCGCATCTGGAAGTAAGGGGCAGCCTCAACCGCCCTCGCAGCAAATCGGCGTTCTTTGAGTTTTCTCGGCAGATTAGCCGCCCAGCCTCCTCTTGGAATGCATGCCCGACGGAGAATTGGAAAGGTCGAGAGAGAGCCGACGCGGCTGGAAGCACCAAGGGCTATACTCTCATCTGTCTGTTTCCTGAAGGGAGATTTTGCATGTCATCGTCCGCGGTAACCTACGCCCGTGAGAACTACCCGCGCTTTCTGGATGAACTGAAGGCGTTGCTGCGCATCCCGTCGATCTCTACTCTGCCCGAGAACCAGGGCGACTGCCGGCATGCCGCCGAGGTGCTTGAAGCTGAACTGACCCGCATCGGCATGGAAAATGCGAGGCTGATCGAGACCGCCGGCCATCCTCTGGTTTACGCCGACTGGCTGCACGCGGCCGGCAAGCCGACTGCGTTGGTCTACGGCCATTACGATGTGCAGCCGCCGGACCCGCTGGACGAGTGGCTTTCGCCCCCATTTGAGCCTACCGAGCGGAACGGAAACATCTATGCCCGCGGCGCGGTGGATGACAAGGGGCAGGTGTGGGCGCAGGTCAAGGCGCTGGAGAGCCTGCTGGCCGTCGACGGCAAGCTGCCGATCAACGTGCGTGTGATCCTTGAGGGCGAAGAGGAGGTTGGTGGCGAGGGGATTGCCGACTTTGTGGCTTCAAAGCCGCCGGAGCTGAAGGCTGACTTCGCTCTGGTTTCAGACACTGAGTTGTTCGCGCCCGGCCTGCCCACGCTGTGTGTCGGGCTGCGCGGCATGATCTATACCGAGCTTGAAGTGCGCGGGGCCAAGACGGACCTGCACTCGGGCGTATACGGAGGCGCCGCGCCGAATCCGTTTGTGGCGCTGGCGCAGATTCTGGCCAAGCTGAAGGACGAGGACGGCCACATTCTCATCCCCGGGTTCTACGACGACATCATTCCTCCCAGCCCGGAAGAACTGGCCGCTTGGGACAGCCTGCCCTTTGACGAGGAGCACTACCGCATCTCCGAGGTCGGTTCCCGCACGCTGGTGGGCGAAGCCGGCTACAGCGTTCTGGAACGTACCTGGGCCCGGCCCACGGTGGACGTGCACGGCATCCCCGGCGGCTTTACCGGTGCCGGCGCCAAGACCGTGATCCCCGCCAAAGCGGTGGCCAAGGTTTCAATGCGCCTGGTTCCAGGCATGACGCCGGCCAAGTCCTTCTCTCTCTACAAGAGCTACGTGGAAAATATTGCGCCGGCGGGTGTGGATGTTGAGGTGCGGCTGATTCACGCGGGCGACCCCTGCCTGGTTCGAGTGGACAATCCGTATGTCCGGGCGGCTACCCGCGCGCTCAAGGAAGTCTGGGGCAAGGAGACGGTGTTTATCCGCTCCGGCGGGTCGATTCCGATTGTAGGCGACTTCGACCGGCACCTGGTGCTACCGAGCGTGATGATGGGTTTCGGGCTGCCCGACGACAACTTGCACGCTCCCAACGAGAAGTTCCACCTGAAGAACTTTGAGCTGGGCATCGAGTCAATCATCCGCTTCCTGGACGAGACTGGGGCGTGAACCGGCCGCTCCTGGCCAGCGCGGGCGAGCGTGCCATGGCGCTGGGGCTGTTCGCGTAAGCTGAATCCAGGCAATGTCCAATTCCGCTCCCAACCCGGGACTCAACGGGGCGCCTTCGCTGTCGGGCGGCGCCCTGGAGCACGCCGTGCCCGGCAATCCGCCGGAGACGATGGTTGGCTTCAGCCACGTGGACATCTCCTTCAACGGCAGGACAGTTTTGGAGGACGTGAGTTTTTCAGTGGGCCGGGGCCAGACGCTGTGCATTCTGGGCCGCAGCGGGGTGGGCAAATCGGTGGCGCTGCGCCTCCTGATGGGCTTTCTCAAGCCGGACTCGGGCTCGATCCAGGTGGAGGGCCAGGAGATTACCGGCCTGGGAGAGCGGGAGATGCAGGAGATTCGCAAACGGGTCACCATGGTGTTTCAAAATGGCGCGCTGTTCGACTCGTTGAGTGTGCGCGAGAATGTGGCCTTTCCGTTGCGCGAGAAGGGCGGCCTGGACGAGGACCAGGTGCAGCAGATTGTGGACCGGTTGGTCGGTATGGTGGGCGCGGAGGATGTGGTGGACGCATTTCCTGCCAGCCTATCCACGGGGCGCAAGCGCGCGGTGGCTATTGCCAGGGCCTTGGCGGCACAGCCGGAGGTGGTCCTCTACGACGAGCCGACCACGATGGTGGATCCGATCATCGCCCGGCGGCTGGGAGATCTGATTCAAAGGCTGAAGCGCCAGCTTGGCTTTACAAGCATCGTGGTGACCCACGACATGCGTTTTGCCGAGAGGCTGGCGGATCTTGTGCTTTTTCTGCATCAGGGCCAGTCCCAGTTCTTTGGACCCCTTGAGGACTTTCTGGCTTCCTCCGATCCCCATATCCGGCAGTTTCTTGCTCTGGATGCCTACGCGTTACCGTTGGAATAAGGAAACCATCAGGTAGTAACCGAGTTTAATCGAGATTTTTCTTGCGGTTAAGCGGTATTCGTACGATGCTGTTGGTAGGGGTCGGCACCGATGCTTGCCCCTACATCCTCTGGGGATATTGCTTCCGGGGGATGCAGTGGCCGGGGGGTCCTGTATAATTTGTTTGTTCTCAAGGGGTTGGTTTCACCCCGAGCAAGCATGCTTGGCCTGCGCCTTTTTTGTTTTGGGTCCGATCTCGGTCGAACCAACTTCCCTTGAACCGGCAAATCACAGCCGCTGGCAAAAGCCGGTGGCCTTGGCGTATGGCGCGGATTGGAAGCCATGACTTGGCGTTGTCAAGCCAGCATGGACAACGATGTGCGATGTGAATTTTGGGCTTGATTTGCAACCCCAGGCTGAGAATCGGCTTCAAAGCTAGAAAACGGTTCTGTTTGCTGACTCTCTGGTCCCTCACGTTGCGCATTTCTTGTGGGGCAAGGCGCCCACTTTTCCCTGACGTTGTGATCGATTGAGGTCTGCGGAACGCATATGGCAACTTCGGACTTTTGGCAGAGAGTATCCGCTTCGGTTTCCACCTCGCCTGAATGGGCAGGAGGCGCGACGGGAGAACGGATACGCGAGTCCAGGGGTACGACCAAACTCTGGATGGTTTTGGATGCAATCACGATTCTCGGATCGGCCGTGCTTGCCACTCTGTATGAACGCCATACCGGCCCGCTGGCTGGCGCGAAGGGGTTCTGGCACGGCACGCTGATACACGGCCGGCCAATGTGGATCCTGCTGGCCCTTCTGTTTGGGTTCTCCATAACGTTGATCGTCACCAGCCGCAGGCTGCACCTGTATAACCCGGCGCGTTTGAATAACATCCTGCACGAGCAGCGGCTGAGCGTTCAGGCATGCTTCACCTCCGGTCTGCTCCTGACAGGGACGCTCTACCTTGTGCATGCCCAGGACATTCCTCGCAGCATCGTTCTGATCACGCTGGGAATGGTTACCATCTCGTTGAGCCTTCGGCGCCTGGTATACAGGTTGCTGCTTTACAGACGCTTCGAGCGGGGCGTGGGTACGCGCAATGTGCTCATTGTAGGCACCGGTCCTGAGGCGCACGCCCTTCGCCATCATCTGGAGAGCATCCGCCACCTGGGCTATACGTTCAAGGGATTTATTGAATTTCCCGGCGGGAATTCACGCTTTACGGCGGCCTCAGGCGACGTGGTCGGCAACCTTGACAACCTCTTCGACCAAACTCGCAAGCAGTTTGTGGACGAGATCTTCTTTACCACACCCTGCGAACGGAGCCTGGTGCAGGGAGTGCTGGAACAGGCTCGCATCCATGGCGTGGACTTGCGCATCGTCCCGGACATGTACGACGGCCTCACTTGGAACAGCCCTATCGAGTACATTGGACAGTTCCCGACCATTCCACTGCACTGCGGGCATGTGCCCGAGGTAGAACTGCTGCTCAAGCGCGTCCTCGACGTGGTCTTCTCCAGCTTGGTGCTGATCGTCCTTTCCCCGGTACTGCTGGCCATCGCGATTGCGGTCAAGCTGGATTCTCACGGACCGGTCTTCTACTTATCGGAGCGAATCGGCAAGAAGGGCCGCGTCTTCCGTTGCGTCAAGTTCCGCACCATGGTGCGCGACGCTGAGACCAAGCGGGCTGAAGTGATGCACATGAACGAGCGCGAGGGCATCCTGTTCAAGATCAATAACGATCCGCGGATCACCAAGCTGGGCCGGTTCCTGCGCAAGTACTCGTTTGACGAGCTGCCACAGTTCTTCAATGTTCTCCATGGGGACATGAGCGTGGTCGGTCCCCGTCCGCCCATCGCCAGCGAGGTGCGCGAGTACAAGCTCAGCCACCTGCGCCGCCTCGATGTGACGCCGGGCATCACCGGACTTTGGCAGGTACAGGGGCGCCAGGATCCCTCGTTCGACAGCTACATTTCATTGGACGTGACCTACATCGACAACTGGAGCATCTGGCTGGATTTGAAGATCATTGCGCGCACGGTTGGAGTGGTTTTTGCTGGTACAGGCTCCTAACGTCTCTGAAGCGTTCGTTCTGGATGGGCCGCCCCTCAACCGGGCGGCCTTTCTTGTCTTCGGGGGATTAAACTGGAAGTGTGAAGATCGCACTGGCGCAGATCAATCCCACGGTGGGGGATTTCACCGGAAATCTTGAGAAGATTGTAGCGGCATGCCGCCACGCAGCCGCTGAGGGGGCGCGGCTCACGGTGTTTTCGGAATTGGTGATCTGCGGCTATC
>Ga0364866_10728_pt2 | contig 15574 bp, 10 predicted proteins | sample ExccelAu500001D3_3_FD_206913 | JGI IMG/M metagenome (GOLD analysis project Ga0364866, IMG submission 206913) | Enriched cells from Trout Bog Lake Hypolimnion, Wisconsin, USA - BchlTB.Aug13.5000.01.D3 | ecosystem: Environmental > Aquatic > Freshwater > Lake > Hypolimnion/Profundal zone | place... | reverse complement strand
CCTTAATCATCCGGTGAAATGCCCTGGTTTTCTGAAGAAAATCGGTATCCATCCAATTGATTACCTTCTCCCGTTCCACGATACGGCTGAACTTTTCATAAGTTCCATCCTCGCGCGCCAGGACCGGATTACGGATGCATTTCATATACAAAACGCCAAGGGACGCTAGTTCGACCCTGTTAATAATCTCGTCATTATCTGCCACCTTCTCCGCCTTCTCAAACAATTCGAGGGATTTGTTCATGAATTCATTGGTAAACAAGGTGTTCTCGCACGACATGTTTGGTGTCAGGTGAACATCCCTGGTAACCAGACCCTGAACCAGATCAAAGTACTGCCGGACATAGGCGCTTGAATGGCTGTAATAACCTGAGAAGAAATCGTTAAGTAATTCCTGAAAGTTAAGATCAGGATTCCAAAATAGCTTTGCAAAAACATAGGCTCTAAGCTCCGCGAATTCCCCGCCATCCGACTGAAAATCCCCCTCTTCCATGATCCCAATAGCATTGTTCCGCTGAAAGTCTTTTATATTTGACTGAAGGACATTAAAATTTGGAAACGGGGAGAGGTAATCGGCATAGCTCACCACATAGTCCCAGATATACATGTTCGGGGCAATCTTTCCCCAGGCTTCCAGATCCCTGAGAAATGAACTGTTCATGGCACAGGAATGAAAGTCATGCGAAAAGCAGCACTCAATGCTGCATAGACGGACTACTACATTTTTGGCTGGCCGGATGGTTTTGGGCGGTGTCCGCGAATAGACATAAGCCAAAGTCCCGATATATTTATCCGGAAACTCTTTCTCAATTGCAGCTGCAACCTGATTGACAAACCAGATCACAGGACCCGACTCAGAACCTTCGGCTTTGGACAAGGCCTGACATTTATCGCAGGTACAAAATCCAATGCAGTCGTTCTGGGAGACATCATAAATAAGGAATTGCGGTTCATGCCGGATAGTTTCTTTGATGTTTTCGATGGTAATACGAAGCACTTCGGGGTTTGTCAGGCAGAGCTGGGCCCGGTCATGAGTCCTTTTCCCGTCGATGAGACTGTAATATTCGGGATGGGTTGCAAAATATTTTTCAGGAGGGACCAATCCGTAAAAGGTATGCACTCCCCAATATCCTTCAACTCCGCCATGCTGTGCCCTGCCACCCATTGCACCGTTTATCCGGTTATGTGCCGCATAACCCGGGTCAAAAGCATCGAAATAAAAATCGTTCCGGACACGGATACCCGGCTTTTCGGTATGATACAACCTGTCAAAACGGTAAACAGAACGTTGGGGGATATTGGTTACTTTTGAAGTATACCACCTGACTCCCAGCTCCCGTTCTAAAAATGAAAATACTCCGTACATCGTACCCCGCTGACTCCCGCCGCAGATCAGGATATCCTTTCCAACACTTTGATAAACAAAAGACTCGTCTGAAACAGCAGGTGCAGCCTTCAATCCTAACGATTGGGAAACTTCATTAAATCCCAGAATGATTCGTCCCCCCTCATGTTTTTCGGGAGGCAACTTGATGGGGATCAGGACACCGCTGCTTTTCTGAATAGTGGTTTGTAATTCTTTGGCGGCGTACTGTTCCGATTCCGAAGCCCCGGATCCCAGGACAATTGCGTAATCGGATGTCCCGTTTTCGAACAGTGAATAGACTTTCCGTTCACCGGCGAAGAGCTTTTGTTGGGTGTGAAGCAGTCTCCCGTTTTTGAGGGTAATGTCTGTTACGGTACTTAATAGACGATAGTTGATCGATTCCAGTTTTATTCTTTTCAGGAAATTGCCATTCCTTGTTTCATCCAGAATCACCGTTCCCTGATCAAAAACCTTCAGGTGAATCTGGCTGACAATGGTAGCCAGCTGCTCCTCCCGTGTAACCGAGGTGAGCCCGATGGTTCCGTCATGGAGATAATTCACCTGAAGCGGGGACTCTTTTTCAGTTAATTCTGGACCCTCAAGCGGCAGGAAGCGTAAGGCCAGCCGCCACATTCCACCCTTCTCCTCAATTTTAAACAAAATGGTGTTCTTCCCTTTTTGAAGAAGTACCGGAAAAACATCCTGATCGGGATAAATCCCACGATTTGGTGCATAATCCCAGACCCGTTGTCCGTTTACCCAGAGCCTCCCTCCGTCATTACTGCCAAATGAAATTCTGCGGTATGCCGCTTCCTCAGAATAGACTTCAGTATATGCATAGCCAAAAACAGGTTCCCTGGTGGAGATCGCATCATCAAGATTCAGAATATTTTCGTGAGAAGTATAAAACTTCCAGGTATTCGATCCCCCTTTAAACCGGACGATATCGCCCGCCTGGACTTTCAGAGCCTGCTCGCCGCCACTTTTAGTCAGATAGTCAGTTTCAAAGCCCGTACAATGGGCAAAAACATCGTCGTTTTTCACGAGATCGAACGGGCCGCAAAGGAGCCATTCGGTGATCCATTCACCAGTCAAGAGAGGTTTTTGTTTGAAAGTCTGAGCGCTTAATTCTCTGGAAATAATGGCAGTTAAAACATAGCACAGGAGGATAATTTTTTTCATCTTTGACGGATTATTGTTCAGTCTCTCCGGTACGCTGAAGAGGGTGGTTTGATTGCAAACATACTTAAATACCGATACATGCGAAAGACATTTTGGTTATCCTCCGCTTTGGTTCTAGCTTTGACGGGTTTCACGGTTTATCAGGATTACAAAGGAATTGCCTGGAATAATATCCCCCAGATCATTCCGGGAAAGGTGCAGTGCGAATGGTATGACAAGGGTGGGGAAGGGATTGCCTATCATGACACTGATTCGATCAACAACGGCAGCGGAAAACTAAACCCGGCAAACGGGGATTTTTACAATGAATTCAGGATGCACGAGGGTGTTGACATATCCTATACCAAAAGCGGTGGAGTAGATGACAATCCCTTTAATGAGGTAATGCCCCAAATGAAACAATTGTATGTTGGCTGGACTGTCCCCGGGGAATGGATTAACTATACCGTGGATGTGCAGGAAACGGGGATGTATACAATTGGAATCATGTACACCTGCAATGGCAGGGGCGGAATTGAGATTGACACTGATCATAACTCCTCTTCCGGAATTATGCAAATAAGGTCAACGCATAAGGATGCAGACACGATTGCCTGGCGTCAGTGGCATCACTGGAACAAGCTTGATTCTGTCGGAAGCATAAAGCTGAATAAGGGGAAACAGGTTCTGACCCTGAAAACGGTTGAGAACGGGAATATGAATTATGATTATCTGGAATTTAAACTGCTGAGATAGGCCATAAAAATGAAAGATCAGAATATGAGCACTTTATGCATCTGGAATGGAGGTTTCTAATTATACAATAATCGAATATTTAAATTATCAATTTGTCAATTTGGAATATATACTTTACATTTGGACTGAATATTTGTAAAATACACGGATGTGATAAATCGATCATTTTGGTTGAGACAATTGAATGATGCCTGGAACAAAAGGTCATTGGTATGGCTTTAGGGAGTACGCCGTAGCGGTAAAACAACTTTGTGTAAAATGATCCCCGGAGCGGTTTATCTGAACTGTGACTTACCCTCTGTTTCGCGGCAACTTGAAAATCCTGAATTCTTTTATAATAACATACCAGATGGGGCAACTGTTATTTTTGATGAGATTCATCGGATTCCCAATCCAAGTATTGTTTTGAAAATTGGGACAGACGAATTCCCTAATCTTAAAATACTAGCAACAGGTTCATCAACACTAGCTGAAACAAAAAAATTTCGTGACTCTCTGGCTGGCAGAAAAATGCAGCTTTTTCTGCCCCCTGTATTATGGAGTGAATGTTTACTCGATTTTGGTATATTGGATTTTGACAAGAGGTTGTTGAATGGTGGATTGCCAGAATTTCTGTTGTCGAAGGATAAAAAAGGAGAGCTATTTTCGGAATGGATAGACAGCTATTATGCCAGGGATATTCAGGAACTTTTTAATGTCAGAAACAGGATGGGCTTCCTGAAATTAATGCATTTGCTTTTTATGCAAAGTGGCGGGGTGTTTGAGATTACCACACTGGCTAAAGATAGTGGGTTGAGCAGGCCAACGGTTTTGGCACATATTGAAGCTATGACGGTGGCTCATGCGATCTATTTAGTTCAACCATTTTTTGGAGGGGGTAAAAAGGAGATTGTAAAACGTCCCAAAGTCTATGGTTTTGATACCGGATTTATTACCCACGTTAAAGGATGGAATGAAATCAGGGAAACTGATCGTGGCCTTTTATGGGAACACCTTGTACTTGATATGCTTCGTGTCTGCTTTGGAATAGTCTATTACTGGCAGGATAAAGATAAAAGTGAAATTGATTTCATCATTAAAGGTGACAAAGGAGAAATACATACTGTTGAATGTAAAATTAACCCGGATAAATACTCAGCCGGCGTTGTCCAAAAGTTCAGAGATTATTATCCAAATGGCAGGAATTATTGCTTCTCTCCGCATATTAAAATTCCTTATAAATTGAGATTTGGCAATACTGAAGTCGATTTTCAATCGGTAATGTCTTTTTAGCGGATTACATTATTTGGAAGAATTCAGCAAGAAATTATTCAAAAGCGGGAATTACAAATTCCCAACAAATTGGCACCGACGTTATAAACTCGGGTAGAAGACGTTAAGCTGACTATCCAGATTATATTCCTTGCCTGCTTTTAAATTGGAGATCGCAATGTTCTTCTCCTTGTATCTGACAGAACAGGCACCTCCATTCCTGGAATAGATCCCTGCCGAAACCAATTGATTATTTTCCCATTTAATATCTATAACGAATCCGCCGCGGGCAACAAGACCTTTAACTTCTCCGTTTTTCCAGACTGATGGTAAAGCCGGTAAAAGTTCGATAACCCCATTTTGGCTTTGTAATAACATTTCCGCAATGCCTGCTGTTGCACCAAAATTCCCGTCTATTTGAAATGGGGGACAACTGTCGAAAAGATTTGAGAGTGTTGATCCTGAAATCAGAGTTGTCAGATGCCTGTAGGCCTGGTCTCCATCATTAAGTCTGGCAAAGAGACTTATAAGCCAGGCACGGCTCCATCCTGTACCTCCACCACCATTGGCAAGGCGGTATTCCAGACTTTTACGTACTGCCTTAGCCAGTTCAGGTGTCCCATTAAGGGTGTAAATTGAAGCAGGATATAATCCGTAAAGATGAGACATGTGTCTGTGACCAGGTTCCTGTTCGGGATACTCCTGAGCCCATTCCATCAGACGACCATCCGATCCAATTTCAGGCATAGCAAGATTTTTTAAAGCGTTCCTGATTTTTTCAAGTGAAGGGTACGTATCCTTCAGTATCACAGATGCTTTTAATATATTGGTAAACAATTCGCAAATGACCTCCTGATCATGGGATGGGCCCATGCTAATCTGACAAACTGATCCATCAGGGGCAAAAAAGGCATTCTCGGGCGAAGCGGCAGGACCGGAAACAAGCTTGCCTGTTTTGGGGTCTTTCACCAACCAGTCGAGATAAAATTGAGATGCTTTTAGCATAATAGGGTAAACCCGCTCCAGGTATTTCCGGTCCATCGTAAAGGTGTAATGATCCCATAAATGTTCACACAGCCATCCACCCGCACCCAGGTGCATTCCCCAACTGGCCTGTTCACCCGGAGCGGTATAACCCCATACATTGGTTATTGGATGAATGCACCATCCGTTGGCTTTATATTGGACAGTTGCGGTTTTTTCTCCCGGTTTTACGAGAGATTCAACCAGGTCTGTGAGTGGCTGATAACATTCCGATAGATTCGTAACATCGGCCGGCCAATAGTTCATCTGCACATTGATGTCAGTGTGGTAATCCCCATTCCATGGTGTTTGAATTTCATTGGCCCAAATTCCCTGTAGATTGGCAGGCAGAGAACCTTCTCTTGATGATGATATAAGAAGATATCTCCCATACTGGAAGTAAACCTCCTGTAAATGAAAGTCATCCGATTTATTCTTCTGGTTTTTCAGACGAATATCGGTTGGAATAGTGTCCGGATCATTGGCTGAAAGTTGCAGGTTTACCTTTCCAAATAGAGCCGAGAAGTCATTGGTATGCCTGTTTAATAAGGAAGTATAGGTTTTAGAAGTGGCTTTGGCAAGCTGTTCGAGTGTCGTTTTTATTGGATCATTGCCCTGGTAATTTGGATATTCGGGTTTGTAATTGGTCCCTGCGGTTAGAAAAAGAATAACCTCATCGGCATTTTTAACCACTATTGTATCATTCGAATAGGTTACCACGCCTCCTGTTGCAATTGCTTTTAACCGGGCGGCATAGTTCATGCCATTTCCCCCCATCCCGTTATTCAACGTTCCGGTCATCCTAAGTTGACCATTTCCCGAATGGGTTTCAAATCGCTCGGGACGGTTGAGGGTCGATTTGAAACTTAACGCACCCTTTTTGTTTGCGGAGAGCCGAATTACAAGGGCCCTGTCAGGGAAACTGGTAAAAATCTCCCGTTTAAACTGAATGCCATTCTGCAGATAGGACACCTGAACAATCCCATTACTCAAATCGAGTTCGCGGTGGTATGATTGATAAGGATCAGTCTTTCCAAAATCAAGCCACAGATCCCCCAAGGTTTGGAAACAGCCAAAAGGAGCTCCTGATCCGTTGCCATTCCCGGAACCTGCACCCTGGCAAACCTGACTCTTATTGGTCAGTTCATTTGCCTCTTTGTATTTCCCGGCCCATAGCAATTGTCTGATTTCGTTCAATGACGGATAAGCATTCGGGTTATCACTATCATTGTGACTGCCTGACCACAGACTTTTTTCGTTCAGCTGAATCCGTTCTTTATTAACATCCCCAAAGATCATGGCACCTAAAAAACCATTTCCTATCGGCAGAGCTTTAAGCCACTCTTCATTATTTATCCATCCATTCTTGTTGTCAGCCAGAGAGGCATTTGCCGGCTTATTAAACCATAACCGCATCGGTTGTTTCGACTTAGCTTCTGCCAGACTAGAGAGTAGAATAATTATGGAGAACAGGATCGTTGTTTTTTTGATTAACATCTGGTATAGGATTTTATATTTTCAATTGTAAATAATTTGTTTTTTAAAGGGCCAGATGGAATAGCCATGGTGATATTTTCATTTTCGGTTTGTGATTTATCAACCATGGCTATTTCAAGGTGAATATATATAAAATAATTTTCTAAACTTCGTTTATTGCCTAATAACTTTTAACACTATAAATGATACCCCATTATTGCATAATAAAGTATAAATATAAACAATGGAATCGGAGCCCAAAAGCCGATTGACTTGAATAAAGATCCGAAATATGTCCCATAAATGGAGGGATTATGGCTCCACCGACTAAGGCTATAACAATAATTGAAGCCTTTTTTTTGTCTAGGACTCTTGATCTTTAATTCCAAACGCGAGAATTGTCGGGAACATGATTGACATAAGTAAAAACACGGTATAAGGTGAGTTAAGTGACACCCAACCTGCATTCAAATAAAATAGAGCCTACCTGGCTGATAAGCTCTATTTTTAATTACAAATCATTACAACTTTTTTTTGCTGGCCAAAGCTTAGACCGTAGCTTTGTCCGGTTTTTCTTTCTTATTTTCGCTGCGTGTTTCACGTGCGCGGATTATGGCGACAATCTCTGTGATAATTTCGTTGATTTTGTCATTGGTTGACCCAAATTTAGATTCGTCAAGATCGGTGTTGATTTCGATATAGTTCATTAATCCCTTCAGATATCTGGAAATCCGCTCCCTTGCATCTTTTACAAGCGGATAATCAACTGCTGATTCTGTGACAATCTTAGCGTTATATATTTTTTCAAATTCTGACTGACTGGTTTTTATTTGTGCGAACCATTCTGTCGCTCCGACGCATTCCATATCCTTTACTGCTGCAGGGACGGACAAATTTGCAATCAATGAGTATATTTTAGATGTTTAACGACTTACCCAATCCTTTTGAAAGATCGTTGTTACCCTGATCGATAGAAGAGCATAAATTAGAAACATAAATATCGCTGCTAAGAGAAAGTTTGCATGCCTCATTGATGCGGCTGGAGGTGGTGAAAAGTTCATTCGAGCTTAACAGACTAAAAGGTAGTTTTTTCATAAAACATGTTTTATGGTTATAAAATAAATTAAATTAAAAAAAACTGAATAATCAATAATACGAAAATATTTTGACTTTATTTGTTTTTTTAATAAAAAAATCTTCATATACAATAAATTACACTAACTTTTATCAAAAAATATGTATTTATTACTTTTTAGTTGAAAAACATTACAATGGGGACATGATTGAAGTCTGAAAAAAATCAGCCTGCCAAATCGGATCCGGGAGGCTTTCCAAATAATTTTGGGTTACCCCAAAAGAATCTGATTTACTCTTCTTCAAAGTGTGGATAACCAAACATCATCCTGAATGATTACCTGCATAATGTGGATAACCAAACAAGATCTTAAATGGTTTCCAGCAAAGTTGTGAATAACCAAACCAGGCCCGGATTGTTCTTCTGCAAAGTGTGGGTAAACAAATGATAGGTTGATTGCTGTCCGGCAAAGTTCGGATAACCGAACAAGATCCTGATTGCTCTACTGCCAAGTGTGAATAACCAAGCAGGATTTGATTTGACGATCTGATTATTTGGGAAGACTTTAGACAACCTCTCTGTGCATGATGATGGCAAGAGAGGCGATAATTGCGTTTCAAATGTTGTTGTTTCCTTTCACGCTGCTCATCTGGTTTCAAGGCAGACAAGATCAATATTGAATTTGGAGCTCGAATTTTGTATATTTGTAAAAACAAAAAGGATGAAAACAGCTGTAGAATATCAATTAAATTTCAATCAGATAATGCAGATTGTAAGAAAACTTCCTGCAAATAAAAAGATTAGGCTTTCTAAAGAATTGGAAAAGGAAGCTATCAATTCAAAATTGGTTAGTTTATTAAAATCCTTTAAAACAAAAGAATTGACAGATGAGGTAATAATGCAGAAATGTGAGATTGTCAGAGCAAAGCTTTACAGCGAATGAATTAGGGAGCCTGATAGAAAACACTAAATCTTAGCCCTTCACATGATGCCCCTTCATCGCATAATAAAGAATAAACATAAACAGCGGAATCGGCGCCAGGAATCCGACCGACATAGAATAGAGATCTGAAATATGCCCCATCAACGGCGGAAATACGGCCCCACCTACTACGGCCATAACAATTATTGATGCCCCCTTCTTGGTTTGAGGACCGAGATCTTTGATTCCCAGCGCGAAGATTGTCGGAAACATGATAGACATAAGGAAGAACACGGTGTAAAGTGCAATAAGCGAGACCCATCCCACATTCATGCTTACAACCGGCAGCAATAAAATGCTTAATCCGGCATTGATCGCAAGAATCTTTGCTGGTTTTACCCTGCTCATGATATAACTACCCGACATACGGCCAATCATAAATAAAGCAAAGCCTATAGAGAGAAAGCAGGGACCATTTTGAACATCAAAACGGGGATTCTGGTTTTTATCTGTCACAAAATTAATCAGGTAACTGAAGATTCCCGTTTGAGCCGCAACATAGCAAAATTGGGATATTGCCCCCATTACAAAATGGGACTGTTTTATTAAGGGTTTATGGAATGAGGGTTTTTCGATTACACTTGGCTCTATAATACCATGTCCGTGACCTGTCTCTTCTTCTGAAATTTCAGGGAGTGGAAGTCGCAAAAAAATCAAAGCTACGATTAGTACAACTAAGCCGATCATCGCAAAAGGAAGAATCATGGAAGTAAGTTTCTCACCCGGAGCAGTACCCTGATTACCATAAATGTATAAACCAATCAGTGGTCCAATCACCCAGGCCAGTCCATTGAAAGACTGAGAGAAATTTATTCGCTGTGCTGCAGACTCCTTTGTTCCAAGCTTGGTAACATAGGGATTTGCAGCTGTTTCGAGGGTTGCCAGGCCACATCCAAGAATAAAAAGGCAGGAGAGGAATACCCAGAAAGACTCAAACGAGGTTGATCCGGCAATCAAAAAGGCTCCCGTAGCAAATAGTGAAAGCCCAAGGACAATCCCTTTCTTGTATCCAAACTTGCGCATAAAAAGTCCTGCAGGAAGTGCCATCCCGAAATAGGCTCCATAAAGTGAAAACTGTATCATACTTGACTGCGACTTCGTTAAATGAAGAATCTGCTGGAAGTGTTTGTCAAGGGTATCAATCATCCCGTGGGCAATACCCCAGAGGAAAAAGAGGAAGGTGATAAAAATAAACGGGACAAGATACTCTTTGGTTGTAAGACTGTGTTTGTTGGACATTTCGTACTAAACTAAAAGATTATAAGGTAAATATTTGTGTATAGGTTTGAATAGTATTCAATATAGTTTAACTTCTTGCAAACATAGGCTGTAACAGCTACCCGCTGGCAATGGCTGGATTTTTTGCCCATCCCAGTCAGAAGCGAAATTTGCAGAATAGCATAACCAAAACCTTTTACCATCTTTACTGATAAATTTTGATGGGATGTTTACGAAATAAGCTTGCTCTCCAAAATGTTTAAAATACTGTACCATTTTCCACGGGCCAGTAATTTCAGAAGATTCAAGAACGTAAGTATTGTAAAAACCGCCAGTTGTCCCTCCATCTGTAACGCACATCAGGTAACGTTTCAAGGGTGCATTATAAGTCATGGTTGCGCACCCCATATTATCCTGCCAGCTCGCAATCGGTTTTAATTGCCCGAAATCACGGGTCCATATCATCCCATTCCAGAATTCGTATTTGGATGGATCGTTCATGTTTTCAATACCTGGGGTTACCCTGATCAGATAGATTTCATCGCCTGTAATCCAGCTGTCATATCCAAAACGTCTGTTTATTCCATTACTTGAACCATGGGCAACAAGATATGCTTTTCCATCGGGCGAATGCTGCATATTTTTCCCAAAATCAACAAAATGAGGAGCTCCTATTTTAACTGGTTCTCCATTTTGGGTACGTTCATTAAATAAGGGGTTGGTTGGTGTACGTTGAGTTTGTGTCCAGGTCTTGCCCAAATCTGTTGAATATCGAAATCCAACAAAAGGTCCCATCCATGGCCAATTATACGATATGTTATTGTTTTTTGTTACCTGACCGCCATATAAACAGTAAGTTCCATAATACCACACACCATCATAGAGAAGAGAACCACATGGGTATCGACTTTCATAAGGATTTGGATCAGATTTGTAAAGGGCTTCATTGATAATCGTCAGATTCATCGGATCATCTCCAATAATTGTCGCATACCCTGTTGTAGCTTCTTTCCCGGCAGAATTACTTGTAACTCCTTTTACTGACCCATCTGTCCATGGAGAATACATATTTCCATCAGTTGCCCACGACGGGTACCAGGTATCAGCATTAATCTTTTGATCCAGATAGTTTTTATTTTTTGAACCGATTTCGAGGCCTGAGAATACCATTGATTGTTTAAATGGACAATTTTCAGGCGTGCTTTTTACGGAAAATTCTGCTTTCCCCCTCTGTGTACAGGAAAAAGCTAAGCCAAATAAGAGAAAATTAGCGAAGGCTAAATGGGTGATCTTTTGCATGGCGATAATTTAATTTTCGAGTTTATGTATTAATTATGTCCAATTCTTGCTAGTGTAAATCATAGTCTCCTTTTACTAGTGTCCATTAAATTTGTGAACCGCATCGATCATAGTAACTATATTCTCAACAGGAACATTTGCCTGGATATTATGCACCGTGTTAAAAACAAATCCACCATCTTTTGCGAAAACTTCGCAGTGACGAAGCACTTCTTCACGCACTTGTTGTGGTGTACCATATGGGAGCGTGGTTTGTGTATTAACACCTCCTCCCCAGAAAGTGAGATGCTTCCCGTAAGTTTCTTTCAGATGTTTAGGGTCCATCCCTTTGGCACTCACCTGTACCGGATTAATGATGTCGAAACCGGCATCGATAAACCGGTACATGAAGTTTTCTACTGCCCCACACGAATGCTTAAAGGTTTTCCAATTAGTATTGGTGTGTATCCAATCATTAATTCTGAGATAATAGGGTAGCCACAAATCGTCAAATTGTTCAGGAGAGCAAAAGGTAGAATCTTGAGTTCCGAAATCAGTTCCACAAATAAAAACAACATCAATATCATTCCCAATGGTCTTGTATATTCGTTGCAGATTTTCAACTGCAAGAAAGGTTTGTCTGTCAAATAATTCCCTGATATAATCAATGCGCATTATGGTACTCATATACCATTCAGATATGGCACGTATTCCCTTTGGATGTTTTAACTGCATCCCCGGAACCAGGGCTATGTCGCCAAGTCCTGTACCACCTAATCCGGCAACTATTCCTTTACCTTTCTTACGCTCTTTTTCTACCTCGGCTTTCCAATACTGCAATGTTGAATCTGTAACTGGCTCAAAATCCTCAAGATTATCCTCCACCTTAAGATTTTCATCATCAATATATTGCTGTCTTTCAATGGCGTCGAAAAAATAGCTGGCCATAGGCATCTTCGCTGAAGGGGGAACGGATGTATCTCCCTCCGGGAAAGAGAGCAGATCGCCTTTTTCGTCAGTTATAGTATTGAACTTATCCGGAACAAGAATTTCCTGCCCCCAGAAAGTCTTGAAGAGTTTTAATGGCGGTTGGTTACTATAACCTAACATATTATCGTGACCCCATATCCCAATTACATCTATTCCGATTGCCTCAATCAGGTCTTCCTCGACTAAACCTAGCATTTGGTATGGTTCTATTAACCTCACAGGACGTTTTTCAAGTCCATAGTATTTACAAAGATTCTCTAAAGTTTTTACATGGATACCAGTAACTGCATTTGAGCCCATGTCAAAAACTATCCGATCCGGCTCTTGGTGGTTTAACGTTTTCTGTAACAAATCTCTTGAGTTCATAAGTCCAAATATATATCTATAACTATTTGATTTAATTTAATAGCCAGCAACCTTCCCTGCTTCTTTCAAATAATATACTGCTTCATTTTTTGTTTTGTAAAGGATTTTTAAAATCCCATTCATCATACCACTTCAGGGTAGGCCTTCCTCCTTCAAATTCCAGGGGTAACCAAACATATCGTCCGTCAATGGCATTGTTAGGTTCCCACCGGTCGCCCATATAAATAAATGAGTTCTTTTTACCGCTGACAGAAAGGATATACGTGCTTTGTGAATGAAAAGTTGTTAATGAGTCTTTGCCAATGCTAGGATTACCCAACTCTTTCCATGGACCCCAAATTGATTCGGCCACCGCAGAGCGGGCAGCATTGGGAGCCCAGCCGGTGCAATCGGAGGCAATCAGGTAATATTTGCCTTCAATTGTTTTGAACATTGCAGCGCCTTCCATGTAGCGATTGGAAAAGAACCGCCCATATTTGCCAGAATAGGTCAGATAATCATCTGTCAACTGTGAGATATGTAGAGTGCTGTTTTCTTCTGAAGAGTAGATTTGATAAGCTTTTCCATCGTCGTCAACAAACAGGTTCATGTCGCGGGCCATTTGCCCCCCTTTGAAATCGCGCCCCAGGATATTGAGTGTATCCGGATGTGCCGGAAGGCACCCTTTTCCTCCGCAATAAACCGATTTGATCGTATCTGAAACGGGAAGTTTATGAAATTTCTGAACATTGACAGGCCAATAACCTGCATTTGGACGAAAACTCCGGATAAAAGTGAACGGACCGGTTGGATAATCACTCATGGCAACCCCTGAGCGGGCTGCATTATACCCCTGATCTTTCAATTCAAGGTGAAACCACATTACAAATTTCTTCGTCTTATGGTTGTATATGACTTTCGGACGTTCCAATACACAGCCTTTGGCAATATCGCATTTGGGATCTTCTGAAACTTTTAGGGCGATGCCCCTATCCGTCCAGTTATACAAATCCTTTGAAGAATAAACATGTACGCCCACTTGCGCAGTATTCCCCAAAGCGCCTTCAACCTTATGCTCACCATACCAGTAATAGTTTCCCTCGTGGAAAAGGACTCCACCTCCGTGAGCATTGACAGGCACACCATTGGTATCGTCCCAGATTTGGCCAGGCAAAAATGATGATAGCTGCTTAGTTTGTGAAATTAATTTTATACAGTCATTGATTTCCTTACCCCATATCTGATAGGCTTCTTCATTAATATGGGTTCCATCTTTTGAGTATTCAGGTCTTAATCCCTCGACAGCGCTCAATTTTGAGTTAATATCCAAAAAGTGAACCTGTCGAATTTTGCAGAAGGTAACCAAAAAATGATTCAGGCTGTCAACCATCACTTTACTTTGTGGATTGTCAACCTGGTATAATGTTGATTGAACGACAGGGGTTATTTTGTTTGCCAGAAGTGTGTCAATCAAACTGGTGTAATTCTTTTTGATTCGACCTAGCGGAATGCCCACGCCTATATCATTAATCCCTCCTTGTAAAAAACATATTTCAGGGTGAAAGGCAACCACATTATCATGAATCAGCCAAACTAAATGCGAAGTGGTAAAACCGGGGAAACCCCTGTTTATTACATCATCGCGTTTAAATAATTCATTCCAGTTACCCATTTTAGTAATTGAATCACCAAACATCACTACCTTTACCTTTGCCGGTGATCTAAATGCAACTAATAGCAGGATGGCAACTAGAATCGATGACCTAAAAATTGATTTCATCATTTTTTATTTTTTTATTGTGCAACAAAAAACCATTCTCCATATTTGATTTCAAAACATATACGTCCGTTTTGAATATTTTCCTTAGGAAGGAACAACTTATTTAGATATTCGCCGTTCTTCCAAACCACTTTTCCGTTTAAACTTACAGATTTAATACTTTGCGATGGTATCCCAACCAAAGCTATGGTTGATTCAGGGACACTCACATGTAGTTCAAAAACTTTGGGTTGTTTTTTACAGGATGTTTGAATTTTGCCGTGAACAGACACCATTGTTGCAGAAGCTTCAGTCAGATTTCCGCATTGTGGCATAACCTTAAACTTTTCAAACCCGGGTTTGAGCGGAGCGATTCCACAAACATATTGAGACAGAATGGTTAACCCTCCACCACTCCAGGCATGGTTTACCGTTCCTCCACCATATCCTTCATTTCCAATTCCCCAGCCTTCGAAAAGTGTAGTAAATCTATTGTTATTTACCATTCCGGAGAAACGTTTCTGATGGCGCTCCAACGCTTCTTTTTCATAACCCATCTGCATCATCGCCTCAAATACATATTTTTCCATATAAGGGCTTGCATGTTCTTCTGTCTGGAATACTTTTAATAACTCAGGGTATTTTTCCTTTTCCGCAACACCGGAAACCACAGCTAATGCCTGAGTGCGATCATCGGTTCTGCCTTTGTAAGCCGGGTCACGATAGGCTGTTCCGTGCCAGAACTGTTTGTTGAACGAGGTTTTAAAATCGGCCATAAACTCGGCATATTTGGCTGCATCATCAGTTTTGCCCAATTCAAGAGCCATGTTATGTGCTCCTTTTATGGCCAGATAATACCAAAGATTATAAATGAGCAACATATCTTTGTTCTCA
>Ga0364866_10791_pt1 | contig 15631 bp, 15 predicted proteins | sample ExccelAu500001D3_3_FD_206913 | JGI IMG/M metagenome (GOLD analysis project Ga0364866, IMG submission 206913) | Enriched cells from Trout Bog Lake Hypolimnion, Wisconsin, USA - BchlTB.Aug13.5000.01.D3 | ecosystem: Environmental > Aquatic > Freshwater > Lake > Hypolimnion/Profundal zone | place... | reverse complement strand
CTTGGAGTGGTGGGCAAAGATTATACACCTCTGCAAAATCGGGATGCGTTCAAGTTCTTTGACCCGATTGTTGGTGAGGATGCAGCGATTTATCATACTGCCGGCGCTCTTGGTCTGGGGGAAAGGGTGTGGATTCTGGCTAAACTCCCTGGTCAGATTCGGGTAGTTGGCGATGACATTAGTGAGAAATATCTGCTGCTCTCCAATTCACACGACGGCAAAAGCTCGGTTCAAATCAAGTTCACCCCAGTCAGAGTCGTGTGCCAAAATACGCTGACCATTGCTTTGAATGATGGGCAGGCATATCGGGTTGTTCACCATGCTGACGTAAAGAGCAAACTCGAAAGCGCTCACCTTATGTTGGGCTTAATCAATACGAGGTTTGATGAAATGGAAGAGACGTTTCAGGCCATGTCGAGGGTTAAAATGGATTCAAACCGGCTCAGTGAATATTTGAGCGAGGTTTATCCTACCGTCAAAGAGCCGGAGAAGATGGAGGTTGTGCAAAGGGATAGGGGCTGGAGTGAATATTTCTTTGACCAAGGCCGGGGAAATCGAATGTCTGGGGTTGCTGGTTCGTTGTGGGCTGCTTTTAATGGGGTGACGGAATGGGTTGACCATCGCAAATCGAGGCAGAACGAGAATCAGCGGCTTAATTCTGCCTGGTTTGGGGGAGCGTATCAGACCAAGGCCAGAGCGTTTAGTGTCGCTGCTGGAATGTTGAATTGATTGGTTTCACAAGGCTTTCTTCGGAGAGCCTTTTTTTAGCTAAAATAAATTTTTTCGCTCATGCGTGCGGCATTCAAAATAAATCACAATGCTAAGCATAGAATCCTTTTGAGATTGAAACTTTTTGTTGGATTTACAATCATTTCGTTGAGAGTTCGTACAACAGACTGTGAAGCAACAATTCTCCGAAATGCCTGAAGGACGAACACCTAATGTGCCTGAGCAGTATCGCGGGTTTGCCTTGCAGCCAACGCGAATGGCTCTTCTATTGTTGCAGGCTTCCCCCGGCGATAATGTAAGCATGGAGTTGTTCGATGATGTGGGCGTACAAAACCCAGCAGGGGATGTTCTAGCCAGCCAAACCAAGAGTGTACGAAAGACAAACCCTATTTCCGATAGTAGCGTCGGTTTATGGAAGACTTTTGCAAATTGGTCGCGGGCAGTCAGGCAAGGTAATTTGGATGTAACAAAAACAACATTTGAGATTTACGTTAATAGAAAATGCACCGGAAAGCTTGCAATGGACTTTAACAGTGTATCTACAAAAGCAGCGGCTGCAAAAGCTTTTGAAAAAGCTCGAAATAAATTTTGGGGGAAAGGTCCAAGATATCTAAAAAAGTCCAAAGTCGCTATCACTCTACGGCCACATCTCGAAGAAGTATTTGGAATAGGGGATGCCACATTTAAGGCTATATTGCCGCGTTTTCAGGTTACTTTCGCCTCTGATACTCCGGAGTTGGATTTACACAACTTCGTTGCTAAATCAATTGCGGTTGAAGAACACGCGGTAAAGGACCTAATCTGCCATCTTCACGGGTGGGTCAAAATCCATGTTGATGCCCAGCTTGCGCTTGGCAAATCGCCTGTAATCCAGTACGACGATTTTTACCACGAGATGCGAACTTATTATGGGCGATTATGTCCTACTCGCGGATTCCCTGACCCAGCCCCTAAGCCATCCGTAAAAGACTTGCTCTCACTATTATCATACAAGTTTGTAAAGCAACTGGAGATTATTCATGTAGATGAGGAGACAATTCAGAGAGCAATGCATTGTTTTTTCAAATCAAGCGCAGCCCGCACGAATTGGAGCGATAATCATTTGGTACATGAGGATTCTCTTTGTGAATTTGAGGAATCGCTAAAACAAACATATAGGCATCACAAAACCGAAGTGTACAGCGATCAAAGTCGAACCGATGAGGCTTTGCGGGGAAAACTACTTTATGGAAAGTGCGACCAGCACAGGTGCAAATTGGAAGAAAAAGAAGTGCCGGAATATTTTATTCCCGGATGCTACCAAGTGTTGGCCAATAAAATGCAAATTGGTTGGCATCCTCGGTTTGAGGAATTAATAACATAACACCTGCTATTTGGAATGAACTTTTTGGGGCATGAGTCCAGAATGATGCTGAATCCAGCTCTTGGATCCGTTTTGATTTGGCGGTTTGCGCACGCATATTGCATAACATCAAAGAAAAACGAAATTATTATGCCATTGTGCTTTCTTCCTTTGCCAATGATTTGGCATGCAAGAACCCTAGAACACATCCGTTCAACTCAATTGAACTCCGGTCTAAGGCGATTCGCCTCTAAATTCTCGGATAAGGCTCCATCTGAATTGGATTTACTTTTAGACCTAAATCGTAGGGCTATACTATTACGAAAAAAAACACTCGAATCCATCCGTATGGCCCTATCAACCGGCCTGGTAAATCTAAGTGCGAATGGCCATCTCATGCCAATTGAAAAGCAATGGCCAATTCAAGATTACAATGATACAACTCGACAGATGTGTAATGCAGCTGAAAAAGTTGGTTCTTGGTTTGCGCCACTCACACTTCGGGAAATATGCCTTTCAATTCATGTAAACTTTTAATTTATGTACTTCCAAATACGCTATGTCGTCCTCTGGTCTAACCATCGGCATCTTGAGCCAAGATTGGTCAAGTTTGAGCTGGGGATGGTCAATGTTGTCATGGGAGGATCAAGAACAGGAAAATCTGCAATTATTCCAATAATTGACTACTGTCTAGGCTCAAGTTCATGCGCAATTCCAAAAAAAGCTATCCGTACCGCCTGCTCTTGGTTCGGTATAGTGTTAGAAACCCGAGAGGGACAAAAACTGCTTGCTCGTAAAAACCCAGAACAAAACAGCGCAAGCTATGAAATGTTTGTATTAGAGGGAAATGAAATCCAAATACCGAAATACATTGAAGAATCTAATTCTTCGCCGTCGGCCGTCAAGCGCAAGCTCGACGAGTTGTGCTCGCTTAGCAACTTAGATTTCTCTGGCGGCGACGTAACAAGACATACAGATCATCGCGTTTCATTCCGCGATTTGATGGCATTTACTTTCCAGCCACAGAATGTCGTAGCAAACCGCGATGTCCTTTTTTATCGAACTGAAACTCAGGATTATCGTGAAAAGCTTGCCAAAAACACTCTTCCTTATGTACTTGGTATTTTGTCTCCGTCGATACTAGCTGCCCAACATGAAGTCGAACATTTAAAGCGCGAACTCCGCAGAAAAGAGAGAGATTTATCGCGCGCAAAAGAGGCTTCAAATCGTTGGGAATCCGAAATGGCTGGCCATTTAGACCGAGCAAGGGAACTCGGTCTTATTCAAGATGATGGCACAAGTGATCTTACAAAAGATGCCATGCTTGCACTTTTAAGAAGTGTTGCCAAAAAGACAGTCGATGATTTTCATGCTGACAGTTCGACTATAACTAAAGCAGTTGAGCAACTTTCAAGCCTCGAGACTGCAGAAGCAAAAATAACAGATGATTTAGCCGCGCTAAAGTCTAGGCAAAGTGAACTTGGTCGTCTCCGCGAAGGAGCAGGCGGTTTTCGTGATGCTTTGGCACTACAAAGAGATCGGCTTGAAATCTCGAAGTGGTTAAGAGAACAATCTGGAGGTGGCGGTTGTCCAATTTGTGGATCAGAGGGTAGACCGTCAATGAATGTTTTGCATGATCTCGCAAAGAACTATGCTGAAATCGAAGCTACCTCCAATACAATATCTGAAATTCCAACTGCTGTAGATCGAGAAGTACAAGACCTCCGCAATAGAATAGATAATAATCTTGAAAAACTGTCCGCAATTAGGCGACATAAAAAAGCACTTGGAGAGACGTCAAGTGAGGCAAAAAATAGGCAGTTCCAGTCTTTAACTATTGCTCACTTCCTCGGACAGTTAACGCAGGCAATTCACCTATACGATGAGGTGGGCGACGACGGAGAATTGGCAAGTGATATTGTTAACTTAAATTCACAGATCAAGAAAATCGATGGACAAATAAATAAAGCAGAAATCGAGCGACGGAAAACGGAGGCTCTTGGACAAATTAGTGACATTATTTCCAAGTTAATGCCACTACTAGACAACGATCATCATTTAGACAAAGCTACCCTTGTACTGGATGATCTTACATTGCAAATCACAGGCGACGACGGGGATAGCTTTTTATGGAATATAGGAAGTGGGTCAAACTGGCTTTCCTATCACCTTTCAATAATGCTTGCATTGCAAACATTTTTTTTGAAAACGAGAGATAATCCAGTCCCAGGGTTACTCGTCTTTGATCAGCCAAGCCAAGTTTATTTTCCTGAACAATTAGTACGCCGATCTACTGATAAAGTATCAGAGCCAGAGTGGAACAGTGACGAAGACAAAAAGGCAGTACGACTAGCCTTTACATTATTAGGCAAAGTCGTTAAGGAGCACGCCGGGAATCTCCAAATCATAGTTCTTGACCATGCTCCCTTGGAAGTATGGGAACATCTTTCAAACGTAACCCTGGCGGCAAACTGGCGAACCGGAGAAAAGCTAGTTCCAACCACATGGCCAGGAGCTGATGAATAATTGTATTTTCATTAGACCTATTCTCTCGCCACAACAGTGTCAAAAAGTCCGTAGTGTGTCAGTCCCTCGTGGCTCTCAATACCCGTGTAGGCTAGCGAGGCATCCTCGTAACGGCGGAAAGCAAAGACAGCCTGATTCATCTTTTCGGTGTTGAACACCTTGAGCCGTACAAGCAAATCAAAATCCTTTACCGTAAGACCGGTCACGGTGAGAAACAAATCGGTTTCAATCTTGGTGATTACATCCTGAAGCGTATTCTCCCGGAAGTCGGTCAAATACATGAATGCCGGAATGCGCGTGGCAAATTTGATAAGCTTCTCCTGCACCATCTTCCGCTTGCTCTTGTATTCTTTTTGCTCGTCTGTGAGCTGCTTCATCTCCTTCTTCGACAAATCTTTTTCCTTTGCCTTGTTTTTCAAATCTTTCACCACCTCGCTCTTGTTGATGATGGTTTCAATGATGTTGTCGCCAAGCGCACGCCATCCCTCAATGCGCTCTACGGCGGCCATTGCCTCTGGGTTGTCAAGGACACGGCGCAAGGTGTCATTGTCCACGTTCACCAGCATTGCTGATTCCCACTTCTTCGCAAGCAGCGTGGCCGAGGTGCCAGCCATCGCTATGTCGAGAATACCGCCTGCATCAATCTGCGTCATGTTGGCACCGTCGTATGCCAGTACGGGTAAAAACGAAACAAGGTCTTTTACGGCAATCTCGGGATTTGACTCACCAGGAGAAAGCCCTATTCCGTATTCGGAAAGTTGTCGCAATGCCCGAGTAGGCGCGAAATCAAACACGAAACACACTGGCTTGAGAATTTCTTCTTCGTTCGGCGTGTCACCATTGGGGTTCTTGATGGACCACGGCGATTGCACACGAAACGCAGCCTGAAAATATGTTTCGGGAGATTTTAGATTGCGAAGCATCAAGATTGAGGACCACTGGGGCACAGTGACACCGGTAGTGAGTTTGCCGCAACTCAGAGTAATTGTCTTGGTTTCAAAACCACTACCGATGGCATTGCGAACGGGTGGCAGTGCGTCTAGTCCGATGCCGGCGGAAGAGCCAGCTGCGACGACGGTCTTGTAGCCATGCCAGAAGGTATTGTGCTTCTCGGCCAACAGGTTCGCCATCGCGTGACAGGCAGCAACGTTGGGTAAAAACCAGAACGAGTGCTGGAGATACGGCAGAAGTCGGGAGTCTGAATAAGGAAACGGAGGCTTGCCTGCCTTGAGATCTTCAACAATTTTTGGCGCGTATTGGCCACGAATAATGTCTAGCCACTTCTGCACGTCGCTCTTGTGTTTGAACTGCGCCAGCACACCTGTGCCAGTGGCCTCAAAAAATGAATTGAGGTCAAATTCATCAAACTCGCCGGCACTGGCGATTGCCACTAATTCGTCCGGCATCTGATAGGTTAGCAACCGCATCTGTGGCAGCGCGCCGTAGGGATTCCACTTGTTTGGATTCTTCTGGGCGTACTCTTCTTTGGCTCGCTGTTCGTCAGTGTAAGTCCAATTGAAAATCTGTTCTTCGATAAACTCGCCTGTGGCCAATGCCTTGAACGGTGTACCGGAGAGATACAGGTAAGCCTTGGTAGTAATCGGCAGGAACTCGGTCTCTTTCTCCGAGAGTTCGCTCAGGTCCTCGTTTACGTCTGCCAAGTCGGCGGCATATTTGAGCTCTTTTTTGGCAACTGCCTCTTCCTCACCCTCGAATAATTCCTTGGCTGTGTCGCGCCACGCGCCGAAGTGATATTCGTCAAACACGACCAAATCCCACTTCACTTTATGCAACCATGTGTTCTTCGGCTTGATATTCCCCACGTCATCGCGGCCCAGTAAATCCTGGAACGAACCGAAATATACCAACGGCTTGCTGGCGGAAACTTTCGTGGGATCGCTGCCCGAACTGCGCGACTGGTATTGCCAGCCGTCGAAATCAACGTGCGATTCGAGGTCGGTCAGCCACGCATCCTCCACTGCGGGCTTGAAGGTGACCACGAGCACGCGCTTGGCCCCGAGCTTCTTGGCGAGCTGATAGGTGGTGAAGGTTTTGCCGAAACGCATCTTGGCGTTCCACAGGAAACGTGGAACGGCGTGCATGTCCTCCTTCCAGATGGAGTGGAAATAGGCGTGGGTCTTTTCCACGGCATCACGCTGCTCGCGGCGCATGGGAAAATTCAGGTCGCGCGTGCCGGCGATTTGCTGCCCGGTGCGGAGCGCAATCAGCACGGCCTTCAAATCTTTGACCGTGCAACGCATCCATTCCAATTCCGTATTCTCGAATTTCTTTTTGACGAGGGCGGCGCGCACCTCATGGTCGGTGAACGTCGTGCCGTCGTCGCGCTCGGCGACCTCGTCCAGCTCGATGGTGTAATTCTTGATGTTGGCGGTCTTGAGCTGCTCGGCGACGCGCTGCTTCACGTCGCGCGTGGTCTGGCCTATCTTGAGAAGCCCAGCGTGCGCCTTGTCATCAATTGAGTAGGCGTAGATGCGCGGACGCGCCTCCGGCTTTGGCGCTAGGATTTCTTCGATGGTCTTACTCATCGCTCTCGTTCTCGCCCATTGGGCGAATCATGCTGTTGATGAACTCAATTTCGTTCTTCGTGATACCGTATTTCTTGTAAAGCATCTCGTCAGTCCAGTTGCGGTCCATCGGCAGGTCGGGAACAAAAGAGAATCTCTCGTTAAAGAGGTCTTGCGTGTTCTTTCGGAGCGAAATTAAGAACCGCACAAACCTCGTGCGGAGAAAAGATGCAAACAACTTTGCTTCCTTTCCCGACTTGAAGCGCTTAATGACTAGATAAGTCTCCGTGCAGGCAGTGCCAGGCTCTAGGATGATAGGGTCGCCAGTAATCCAATAAGGAAATGATCCGCGCTCGCCGTATGCGCGACCCAATATAACCTTCCACTGATCAATCCACTCCTCGTTCCTAGGCACATCGGCACGATCGATAAACGAAATGCCTTGAGATGTTCGCAACTTCACGGGCTTTTTCATTCCTTTTGGATTTTCCTTGCCTCGAAATGCTGTGCGCAGACTGAAGGGCTGAATTGGCGATACGTGTATTCCTAGATTTTCGCTTTTGATACCTTCCGGCCAAACCTTCTCCAAAATGGTTACGCCGACATTGTAGCGCACAAAGATGTCATAGGTGTCCAATTGTCGAATAGTAGGTTTTTCGGGCAGACCGGGTGCTACCGTCCGCACCTCGCATGGACCTTTGTGAGTGCGATCCCATAAAAAATAGGAGACGCCGCCAGCAATGTCGACACCCGGAAAAGCTTCGGCAGCATTTGGAAAGTCAACAAGAGCGCGGAGCTGTTTACTGCTCAGCATCTCGTTTCGATACTCGTCCAGTCCACGACCACCGGCGAACCATCGTGAAGGAGTCACCATCACAACAAAACGCGGGTCTAGGCTTTTCGCAGCCTGCACGAATTTTTGATAAATCGGCATGGCAAAACTGCCGACTGCTTCGCCGCCACTCTGGCCGAGTTGATACGGTGGATTTCCGATGATTACGTCAAATTGCATATTGCCTCCAAATATCTCGGCGAGCCGAGTCTTGATGTTGTCGGTGTGAATGAACGCGTAGGCGTGAGTTTCAAGTCCTGCGCCACGGTCATAATCTCGGCGATTTGCTCCGCAAAATTTACACTTGTCGCCATCCCAAGTGTGTTTGAGGCGCTTGAACCAGATGTTGCCATCGTCGCTGGTGAAGGATTTGGCGATGGAGTGTTTGCCGGTGGCGTGCTTGGAGCAATAAACGCTGCGCCGCGCGAGCATGGCGGTGATTTGCGTGATGCCGATTCCAAACACCTGCCGGGTCAGGATGTGGTCCACGCGCTTTTGCAAATCAGGAATCTCCGACTCCAGTCCTTTGTTGAGCCGGTTGGTGATCTCGCGCAAGAACACGCCGGATTTGGTACAGGGATCGAGGAACTTCACCGTCTTGTCCGCCCAGATATTCTTGCCGCCATTGTTTGCCGCCCACGCCTCGGCCAGCGTATCGAGCATCCGGCTGGCAAATTCCGGCGGGGTGAACACCTCGTCGTTGGAGAGGTTGGCGATGCACGTCAGCACGTCCGGGTTGCGGCTGCGCAGGGCAAAGCTGGCCTGTTGCATCATAGTATTGCCTCCGGCGTGGCGGCGACCAGTTCGCTCACGGTCATGGGCGGGTAGGTCTTGACGGGCGTGAAAATCTCGTGTTTGCCGATTTGGGAAAAAAGCGAGTCCTCGGCGCTGAATGCTGAAGACAGAGTCAGGCTTTGCAAGCTGAAGTCGCGGCGTTGATACCGGCCTTTCCAGAGATAGCCCCACTCGGCAAAGGTGATGGGCAAATTCTCCCAAGTGCGCATTTTCATGGCGTCGCCGTGGATGAGGTTGACCGAAAGCACGCAGACGGCGGCGCGATAGAAATCATCGGTTGGCTCGACGTTCAAATAATCGGCAAAGATTTCCAGCAGGTTCGCGCGGCAATCGGCAATGTTGTCCGGCAGCAGCTCGATGCCATAAACACACATCAAGGCGAGAAGCGCGAAGTGGCGTCGCTCAAAATTCGACTGCCCATATTTGAGCTCCACAGCAGCGAGTTTGCGGCGAAGAATCCGTGTGAGAAAATTGCCATTGCCACACGCCGGCTCCAAAAAGCGCGAATCAATCCGCTCGGTCTCGCCCTTCACCAAGTCGAGCATGGCCTCAACCATCCATTCCGGGGTGAAGACCTCTCCGTGGTCAGCAACGCGTTGTTTGGATTTTACGAGGCTCATGAGTAAATGCAAATGGAGTATAGCGCAACAACCACAAATCAAAAGCCCAATGAAAACACTTTTGGCCTTTACTCATGACATAATATTCATATTGGCATGGTGAATCTGCATTTCGGATACCCAGTGCAACCCCAGAACCGTTGCCCAGGATTCGGCCCTTTTTCTGCAACACGTTCAACCATCAATCGCTCACATTTAGGGCAGAACTTCCGGGTATCGTTGAGGATTTCCAAAGCGCGGGGGTCTTCATGCAGGTTCAGGCTTGAGAGCATTTCCGCCAAACCAGTTTCGTTGATGATCTCGATGTTGTTGCTTTCAGCCAATTTTTTGGCATCCCCGTAATATCCGTTGAGCGTTATAAAAATACCGTGTTGGAATTTTTCGGCAGCCATGGCACCCAAAAATTCTCGAACAGGCTTTACGCCCACATTCCAAGTTTTCCATTGCTTACATTGAACCGCTGATCGTTGACCGTCTTTCTCAATGGCCAAATCAATGCCGCCGTCAGGATTTGCTCCACCTCTCCTCGTCACAGCAAACCCTTGATATTCGTATGCCAAGGCCACCAGTTTCTCAAATTGGAACCAGTCGATGTTGCGTAGTTGATTAAGAAAATCGGTTTTTGAATATGGCTGTGGCGTTGACTGCTCAATCCTTGGAAGTGTAACACGGAAAGTTTGGTCTTGTGATTCTTGCTCATCTGATACGAATTCCACCTCGTCATTTCGAGACCTCAACATTTTCCGGATAACGAAAATTGCCAGAATGACAACACCAACCAGCAATGCGCCACAGATCACTAAAGCGACGATGCTTTGAAGGGCGGCGGAAAAATTCTTGGGGCCAACAACCAAAAAGAGTACCAGAATCAACAGGCCACCCAGTTTTGCAATCAGCTCCGCGAACTCGAAATCGTCATTTTTTCTGCGGCGAGCCATTGGGGAATATCAATTTCAAATGAGCAAAACAAAAACTACATCATTTGTCACAGGAATTTTGTAGAAGATTGCCCTTCAGATTTGCGAAGCGGCGGTGAGTCTGACCAACAATTACCGAATCTCCTGCTTCCCAGTCAAATCCTGCAAAGCTTTGATGAATTGGCCGAACGCGCACTTTTTTGAGTAGCTGGGTTCGTTGCAGCCAGGATACGCATTGGATCCGCTAGTGTTGATGCTTCGTCCCTGATACTTCAATTCCAACGACCATTGAGTGCCATCATCAACATCAAGGTTTTCATAACGCTCATTCCACTGCCACACCCCAGCAATTTCTAGGGCTTTCCAGAAACGTTCCCAAGCTCCTAAATCTGGCTGTAAAATGATTGCCGGCTCCCAAATGTATGCTCCTTCAGCTTGGCGGTACTGAAGCTTGCCATCTTTGTATTCGACTTGAAAACAGCCTCCATTAAAGCCGCCAATCTCAAAGCAAATCGTTGGTTGTTGTTCCATATTTAAACAGCGTCTCTTGTACAGCTCTTGAGCACCGGATTATGAGACCTGGGAGCGATATTGTAGCGCGGTTTGAAATCCACGACTTTGCAGATGAACTTGACCAGTTTTTCAAGTTCACTGAGGTCTTGTGTGATGGAATATCAGCCGCACATGAGTTTTATTCACTGTGCTGGTGGCAACAAACAATCATCAAGGACAGATTGGGCAGCCTCAAGAATTCTGATTGTAGCCTCAAAATCAAGGAGTCCGTGTTTATCGACAACGCGATATTCCTGATCCAAAATTGCAAATGTCACATACTCACCGCTACCAAACCTAGCTGGCTTTCTGGCGCGAAGTCCTCGTCCAGGACATTTTGAAACAACCAAATCATGCCAGTGTTTACGAAGTTCACAGCTCTTCTCGGTTCCGTCCATGACAATCTTAAAACAAAACTTTTCCTGCTCCAGTTGCAAATAAATTTCGCAGTCATCATTACCCGTGTGATACCACCAGAAGCCAAGAAAGCCACCGGAATGGTTTGGAACGTAATCCCAGGTTCCCTCTCCTAGAGCGTTCTGAAGATGTGAATAAAATCCCTTCCATGAATTCCATATCCACTCTTTAAGTGGCAGATTCATGTAGCTGTGGACGTCGTCATCAATCTGTCGCAAGTGTGCCCAAAAGTTGTCGAGAATATCGCTTTTCTTTCTGGCAGCCACACCTTTATCGCTTTCCAAGATGCCTAAAAGGTCTCCTCTTTTCAGAACGAAATATCCATGTTTTACAACTTCGCTGTAGTCGCTTTCATCTCCTGTCTGAATATAAACCGGAATCACATCGTTAGCGGAGAACCCAAGCTCCTTGAGAACGTGATCTTTATAGCGAGGAAGCTGATCTGAATGCTGTTTGCTCCCAGATTTATCTTCAATGATGATGGCTGTTTTTCTGTTGATTATGCAAAGAACGTCTATGTTGGCAGGCTGTTTTCTGACTTCGACGCTGCTGATTTTATGCGGAACCACTACTTTTGCCAGCTTGTGTATCAATATGAGCAGATCAACACCTATTTGATGCAAGTCTTGATCCTCGATCTGGTTTTCCGGTTTAGCCCAAGATAACAACCAACATAATATTGCATCTTGAGAAAGCTCGGATGTTGCGAAATGAAAGATGTTGGGTTTCATGCAGCTTCTTACGGGTTTACCAATTTGCGGGTGTTTTCACCAATCAAAACAACGTGCCTTGAACAGGTTTTGCCGGCCCTTCAGCACCCCACAATTTCATTATCATTTCTCTTTGTGGTGTAAACGGGCATTTGGCTTTCGGCTGTTTCTGGGATTCGTCGATGTGCTGCAAAGCTAACTGAGCGCCCGTAATCAAAGCCGTTTTCCCCAACTTCTGATTCAATTCTAAAGTCGCATCGTCCAAAGCACCCCATCGCTCTTCATTCGTTCTGCCCCATAAAGTCGGATGCGTGTCTAGCCTCTCCAGATTAAACATCGCAATTCTGATCTGCCTCACCGCTTTCCATTGACCACCCATGATTTCCCTAAACATTTGCTCAAGAACAGAATTGATCACCGAATTCAAAAACTGTGGATGCTTGAATCTGTGACTAGTTCCGACTTCCGTAAAATCGTTGAACCTGACCGCTACACTAAACTCTCTGGCTTGCATCTGTTCACGCCGCAATTGACCAGTTAAACGTGTGGCTTCGCTCAACATAAACGTCAACGCAGCTTCATAATCAGGCTCGTCTAGCGGCAGTGTTGTGCTGCTTGAAATCGTGGTCCGGTCTTTGATTTCCAAGACCAAAGGCTCATTCCACTCACCATTCGAGAACAACCACATCTGCTGGCCCCAAATCCCAAACTTCTGCTTCAACAACATCGAGGGGAGCTTTGCCACATCCCCGAACGTAAATGCTCCCAAGGCTGCTAAACTACGCTGCCTATTTTTGCCAATCCCCGACATTTCTTGAACGGGCCTATCTTTAAGAAACTCCTTCTCTCCACCAGCCGCAACTTCCAGAAACCCGACGCCTTTTGCAGCATCCGTAGCGAGTTTAGCCATCTTTGCAGAATTTCCCAGACCAGCAGTAACGGGTAATCGAACTTCTTTTTTAATGCGTGACCTGATTTCTTGAACGTAATCGGCTGGAGTTGTGTTCCGCCAAATGTATTCGTCAAAACTCGTGAAATCCAAGAATCCCTCGTCAATGCTGTAGGGAACTAGGGTCGGGGCATATTGTTCAAGAATCAAAAACATCTGCTTCGACAATTCCCGGTAAGCGTCGTAATGGGGTTTGCACAAAACTCCAGATGGACACAACCGCTTCGCTTCAAAACAAGCAGTCCCGGTCTTGATGCCATATTTTTTAGCTAACCGATTTGCTGCGATAACAATGCCATCACCTCTCCTACCACCACCGACCCAAACTGGCCTTCCTTCCAAGCTCGAATCCAAAGCAATTTCACAGCTGGCGAAGAATGAATCTCCATCAACGTGCAGGATTCGATTGTTGTGCCGGTTCATGGGCAGCAAAGACATTACGCGCTCTCCACCCTCCGTCTACCCAAAGTTGTTCACACTGGCTGAAACCTTGGAAAAGGAATGAATTTAGGCGCTGGTTCCTGACGTTGATAATGCGTGAACACAATTTCATGGGCAAAGAGCGACACCCATTCAAAAGCGTCAGTTCGGTCTTGGTCTGAACCGCCAATCAATTCGTGCTGGCCGTTGGGAAGTTTGACGAGTTTTGCCTCACCAAATTGACGGATGAGTTTGGTGCGATAACGTAATGGAATCAGATTTTTTAGTTTCATACGCCATCAGTTTAGGAGAGGGGGTTGGACATTGGCTGTCTAGGTGAAAAAATCGGGAGTGTGTAGTTAACACAACGATAAGACTTGTTGTTGGGGCTGAAAATACCGTAGTTTCCGGTGCCTCCAACACCAAACCTGTTTTGCCAAAAATGAAAGACCCAGCTGACGCGATAGCCATTGTTCACCGGGTTCATGTGCACGAGGATTTCACCCGCACAGCACAGATACTTCTTGTCCTGTTAACCCAGGCGCAACAACAGCATCCGGGCAAGAAGCGGTGTCTTTATATTGAAATTGACGGGCATCGGGATTCAAAAGGTGATTTTGACCGCGATATGCTTGAGTTGCAGTCCAAATTCATGATGGATTTTTTATTTCAATTTCTGACTCGTGTTGAAATGCCATTAGGCTCATTTCAAAATCCGAATCCACAGAACAACGTAATACCCCCAAGCCTTAATCTCATCAAAGTTGACCGGCCATCCTCTGACGGGCTGGGTGAGTCCAAAACGAATCCGCGATTTTAATTCGAACCTCCCTACAGCTTCGCCTACAAGCCCAACTGTTATCCTAGGCGGTTAATCAAAAGCGGACGGAAATCTATGTTGCCCGAACCTTTTCAATGCCAATGACGATATCCACCGCCGTGATGATAGCCGCCTCCCCACCAGAATAAAGGCCACGGATCGATATATACTTGCGGGTAAACATAGGGCCCTTGCTCGACAGTGGTGGTGGTTTGAACCGGGGCTTTGCTGGCTGAATTAATCATCGCATTGAGCACCAAATCACTGGCCCCGGCAGTTTTGAGAGCGATAATTTGGTCAGCGGTCAAATGATAAAATGCGCTGGAATTTTGAATCTGGTTCACAATCACCGAATCACTGACCTGAGCCTGCACCATGGCTTGAACGTCGGCGTATGAAGGACCGGGCGGAGGCGTGGCAACCGTATATGTCCGCGTAACACAACCGGTTAACAGCAAACCTGCCAATGGTAACAGAAAGATGGTTTTCATGATTAAGGCATTTCCCCTTGCTAGTTTTGCGCCACGGAGCTTCCTTGCGGAACATGGGCATGCGCTGACGGATCACCACCGCCCCAGAAGGCACACCCAGAGGTGGCAAGCAAAGAGACCACGCAAATCAAAACGAGGATACTTCTCATAGAATCAACACTGCGCCATCTTTAGTGAGATTGCTATGGGGTTTAACCCGACCTCCAACAAACCGCCTTGAACCGGTTTTGCCGACCCCTCACTTCGCCACCCAGATCGACTGGTTTGTATCACCTGCCATCAAAGGGCACAGCCAGGTTTCAAAATACGATTGAGAGGAAGTGGGTTAAACACCCCATAGCCTTTTGATTCGGATAGTTCTACAAGTGTGGCGGCAAATAAATTCCATTCTTAAAATAATTATCATGAACCCAATTACCGACGATACGCTTGACCCAAGGAATCAACTGTTGCTGACCGAGAAATCTTCCGCCGCAGACCAGCTCGACACCCCAAGTGATTCAGAAGAGCCGCCAACCGATCGGGCCTTCCATATTGGCGCGATTCTCCAAGGCATTCCGGGCTACCATCACGGCGGACTGAATGATTGAAGTTCGTCGGGGAGCTTGTTCATTTACCTGCTTAATGCGGGTGGTTTGGAAAAGAAAAAAGCCCGGACACTACTCCGGGCTTCTTCAACAACACTTTGTTTTCGGTCGGGTCACAACTCCCAACGACCAAAGCTTAACAGAACCTAATTTTTCCGCATGTCGCCAGTGTTGGGGACATAAACCTGAAATATGTGCTTTGGAGGAGAACAAGAAACGGGTGCGGCAGACCATCATGCCGGCCGAATCGAAAGCGGTAGAGGAATACGAAGCATCAACGCCCGACAACTCCCGGCCTTGCTCCCGCAGTGTCTCGGAAAAATCTACTTCAAGTGCCTTGAGGCTCCTGCCACGTTTTCCCAGATAACCTTATCCCCATCGAACGCGGCCGCGTAATCG
>Ga0364866_10787_pt1 | contig 15711 bp, 11 predicted proteins | sample ExccelAu500001D3_3_FD_206913 | JGI IMG/M metagenome (GOLD analysis project Ga0364866, IMG submission 206913) | Enriched cells from Trout Bog Lake Hypolimnion, Wisconsin, USA - BchlTB.Aug13.5000.01.D3 | ecosystem: Environmental > Aquatic > Freshwater > Lake > Hypolimnion/Profundal zone | place... | reverse complement strand
CACCGTAATTACATTTTCATCCAAGGCGCTGCGTGGCGTTTAGAACCCTGCGAAGACTCCAGGCGGCGTTAATTTTTCTGCGGCAGCAAAACTGTCACGCGGCTGACCCTCCGCGCGAGGCCGATTTCCTTGCCGCCTTTCTTTTTCTTCGGGTCTTGATCATCCGCGGCATCCGTATTGGCGGCTTTGGCGGACTGGATGTTTTCATCCTCGGTGGTGGTGGCGACTTGTTTGGCCACACTGGCGGTTTCCGGGGCGGTGGCGGCCTCGGACACGCCATTGACACTCACCGGGTTTTCGGAAATGACCTGGATGGACGGACCGCTCCCGCTCCCACTGGAACTGGCATCGGAAATACTGACGGTGGGACCAAAGGCGATGCCGGATCCAATCACATTGGCATTCAGGGTGACGGAATTAAAGCCCACAAACAACCCTGACACCTCGCCCGTCGCCTCGGCCAGCACGTTTTGCGCAACAATCCCCGAGCCATGGGCATCGATATTCCGGTCCGCACTGATGAACGTGGTGAAATTAAATGGATCAAAAGCCGCGCCGCCGGTTGCCAACGCGGCGATAAAAGCCGGCTGGTCGGCGGTCACTTGCAGGTTGAGGGCCTGGCCAATGGCGGGTGTGACGCCCAGCAGCGTCAACAGCTCCGACCATACGGGAGCCGAAACCGTCAATTGCTGGCCGCCAATCAGCACGGTTTGAGCGGGATATGTTGCCGCGCCAGTGGCAACCACCCCCTGCACGCGGGGATTGTCCAGGGTGGCTGCCGTAATCGGATTGCCATTGGCGTCGCGCAGTTCGTAACCGCTGAGCAGGGCGGCGATGGCCTTGGAATCATCCTTGCCATTCAGGCCAATTTGCAGAATCCCACCCTGGCTGGCCACACTGTTGCCCCGGGGCGTTTCCACCAGGATGTTTCCGAGTTCGGCGTCGGAACCCGGAATGGTCGTCGCCAGAATACCGCTCCCCGCGACACCCACGGTGGGAATGGCGACCAGTTCGCCGGTGACGGGATCAATTTGGACCGCATCCACGTTTACATGGCCGTTTCCGCCGCTGCCGGCATCCACGTTACCATTGAACGATTCGACCGTGACCCCACCGCCGTTGTAGGCCGCGATGCGCGAGTCGTTGACGTTGACATCCTTCTGGACCAGCACCACCACATTTCCAGAGCTTTCCGTAAAAATGCCCTTGGGCGCGTAGGTGTCGCCAATCGTGATCGACGAATTGGCGCCGCCCACATTCAGGGTGCCGCCCACGGAGACGTTGATGCCGCCCTGCCAGCCGGCGTTGGCGATTTGCGAGGCCGTCATGTCCAGATCCCCGGTGGTGGTGACGGTGAGGTCCGCGCCGGGCTGGGCCGTTTGCGGGAGGGCAAAGGTGGGGAGCGGGGCGGTGTTGACGAATATGCCGCCGGAGGTGGCCAGGTCGATGGTGCTGGCGGTGACCTGGAAATGTCCCGGCCCATAAAGCCCCAGGCCTTGATCATTGGTCGTGGCGGACTGGCTGTCCGCGTATAATTTGTTGATCACCGCGGGGTCCAGCGGCACGGGCACCACGCCGGTGACGTCACCGTTTTGATCCAGCACATTGTAACCGGCATTGAGCAGGGCGGTTTGTTCGGCCTGGCTCATCACCCCGACAAAGGTGAGGGTGCCCGTGGCGGCGTCATAAAAAAGTTTGCTGAGCAATTCGGGCGGCAGCCCGCTGACCGCGGGATCCAGCAATTCCGGCGGCAGGGTGGTGCCCAGCGGGTCGCTGGTGGTCAAATCGCCACGGTAGGCGATTTTGCCCGCCACCTTGATGAACGTCGTCTGGTTGGGTGAGGAGTTTTGCCCGAGGAAACCAAAGTTGTTCGCATCCCCGCCCACCGAGATGTGCGCAAAGGTCGGCACGGTGAGGCCAAAGGAATTGATGCTGCCGGCGATGTTGAGCACCACGGGACTGCTGTCACTCGTTGGCGAAGTGTGGGCCGGGCCGGTGAGAAAGGTCGTATAGTCGGCGGGGTTCCCATCGGACATGACGATGCCGGTGAGTTTGTCCAATTGCAGACCGCCTGTGAGGTCGCCCGTGCCGCCCGCCTTGCCGCGGTCGAGCGAGGTGCTGATTTGCAAGCTGCCCTGGGTGGAGGGAAACAGGATCGGGGAGCTGTTGAGGGTAATGCCTCCGGCCCCCGCACTCAGACTCAGGATCGGAGGATAAACCGGTTCCGTGACATTATTATTGCGGCCCTGGCCCAGGTTTAATCCGTCCAGCGTGATGTTGTCGCCCGCCCAGACCTTCAGGGCGGCGGTGGAGTCCCCCGGGGCCGCCGCGGAGCCATAGGTATACACACCTCCGGAATCAAACGTGCCGCTGAGGTTGCGGACCTCCTCCAGGTAAACCTCCGAGGCGGACCAGACATTCCACGAGCCGGTGGTCACGCTGAGCGTCAGGGGCGTTACCGCGTCACCCGCCACGGCTTTGGGGTTGAGAATTTGGGGCGGCTGGCCGGCCGCCACCGAGACCCCGGCCAGAATCGTGCCGATGCCGTCAGCCACCTGAAAATAACCCTTCACCTCATTCCCGGCGATGAGCGTGACGTCGCCGGCGCCATATGCGCCGGAGGAACCGGCCGGGTTTTGGCCATAAGCGGGATTGCTGACAATATTGTTGCCCGCCGAGAGGGTGACATTGCCACCCGCAAACGTGTTGATGCCGCTGTGATAAGGGGTGCCGTAACCCGCGGGATAGGCGTTCAACGTGCCGGCATTAATGTCACCGGAAACCGCGTTCATGGTGATGCCACCTCCGGCGGTGGTGTTGACGTAGCCCGCATTGAGCAAAATACTTTGACCGGCGGACAGGCTGACGGACCCTTGGGCGGTCAGAATTCCCGGGTTGCTGCTCCCGCCGAAGGAGATGGTGCCGGTCTTCGGGACGACCGCCTGCGAACCGGGATCGTATCCGGCGTACATGGCCACCGACCAGTCATTGGCATCGGTGATCCGGTTGTTCAAGGCGAGGTTGCCGCCCGCCTCCAGTTTGAGCAGTCCGCTACTCTCCCCGGTGGTGCTGCTGAGATTCCAGGCGGTGCTGAGGCTTATGTTGCCGCTGGCTTCCACCGTGATTTGGGAGAAATGCTTGTTCTGAAACGCGGTGTTGACGTTCAAGTTCCAGGTGACCGAGTTGGGCGGGTTTGCCGAGCCATCCACCGTGCCACTGCTGTTTGGAGGCGTGGTGGAGGCACCCGTGCCGACCAGATTGACATTGATGGGGTCCAACAACAATTGACCGGCCGTCCAGCCGCTGGCCGCGCGGGAATTCATGTCTGAATTCAGCGATAAAATGTCGGGGGCACTGACCTCCATGTTGCCGCCGTTCCCACCCGACGCACTGCCGGCGGTGGTGATCCGGCTGCCAGCGGTGTCACTGAACGTGTTGCCGGATTTCAGGGTAACCGTGCCTCCCGAGCTATCAGGCGTACTATCATCTCCGTGGGCGCTTATGATTGAATTGGGGCCGAGCGTTAGCGAATCCGCGGCGACGAGCTCAATGACCCCGTTTTGCTCCCGCACCGAATTAGCTTGAACCAGTCCACTTTGATTCACCACCTGGGCCTGCATGGCAATGGTGCCGGCATCGGCGGTGATGCGACCGAGATTGTCCACCGCACCCTTCGGCACTTTGACCGTCGCACTGAGGCCGCGGCCGTCGGGGCTGTCGCTGACGAGGACACTTTCCCCGCCGTAGAGGCCAATATCCCCGGCGGGGGCGTCCAGCGTGCCATGGTTCTCGATGTTTTCCGCGATGAGATAGAGGGAGCGGCCCTGGCCCGTCTGAATCTGGCCGTAATTGACGATGCTGGCGAGGGGCGGCAGACCGGTATAGGTCCAGGCCGTTCCGGTTCCAAAATCCGGCGCCAGCGGAGCCGTGGTGGCGATGAAATTGCCCCCCACTTTGATCATGGAATTGGGGCCAAAATAAAAGCCGTTGGCATTGGCCAAAATCACCGTGCCGTTGGCGTTGAGGTTGCCAAAAATTTGCGAGGGGTTGCGGTCCCCGATCAGGTTGACCACCACGGAATTGGCCGAAGGTTGCAGGAAACGGGTTGTTTCGCCGGCTTGAATGTTAAAGCTGCTCCAGTTGAGGAAGGCGGCCGAACTGACCGTGACGTTGAGCTGGGAGCCAATGGTCCGGGCGGAAGCCGAACCGTAACCGACATTCAGGCCCGTGGGATTGGCCAGCAAACGGGCCTGCCGTTCCGCCGTAATGAGGACCACCGCCAGGCACAACCATTTATGCGCCGCCCGGGATTTGCGGTTGGGGATTTTTCGGAACTGGCGTCGGTTTTTCATGGCACGCTTTAGAATTGATAACTGACGCTGAAATAGGCCTGGGCATTCCCAGCCGGAGTGATCAACGTATTCTCCAGGGCCCAGGCGACGGTGAGCCGCGCGACAAAATGCTCGCCCACCGTCAGAAAAAATCCCGTCCCGGCGCCCCACTGCCGGTAGGTCGTGCTGAGGGCGGGAGCCCGGTCAATCAGGTAAACATCGCCGTAATCAGTGAACACCGAGCAGCGCAGCATGGCGGGCACGCTGGCCCCGGCGTCATCCACCGGGAACTCCCCAATCTGGATGGCCGGGGCGTTGAGATCCAGCATGGCGCGCCAGCCATTGTCGCCATATTCCTCGCCTTCCCGATAACCCCGCACACCCGTGGTGCCGCCCAGGGCCATTTGTTCATTGGCGATGAGTGGTGCCGTGGTCCACTGCCCATTCAGACGGCCCAGAATGGACCATTCACCGGGCAGTTTTTGCAACCGGTTCAGGCCGGCCGTGAAGTCCGTATAGTTGCCGCCCGCCTCTTTGCTCGCCGCCACAATTTGAAAATTGGTGCGCGCCGCGGCCAGCGAGCTCAGGAAGACGTTCTCATTGATGCTAAAGCTGGTATTGCCGCCGGCATCCGGCCGGCTGGCGGACCAGCCCCAGGAAAGCGGAAAGTAATACAGGTTCGCACTGTGATTGGAGGGCAGGTAGATGGTTTTGTTGGTCACCAAATATTGGTTCCCATAATTGTCCTGGGCATACAGCGAATAAGTGCTCAGGTTGGTGCTGAAACTCGGGGCGTCATAATATTTGTAATCCACGCCCAGCAACAGGGAGGACTTCACGCCGGCAAATTCCGGCAGCGGCAGGGTGTACTTGGCGCCCAGGTTGTCGTTATAGGTCAGGTCGCGCTGCGCGGACTGGGAGTTGAGGGTGGCATCGGCATTGGTGAATACCACCGTGAGCGGACCCAAGCGCACCGGGGTGTCGGATACTGAACGGGACGCGTAAAAAATAACTTCGGGGTTGCCGGTTTTCGGCAGCGACCGAAAACTGTGGGTGATTTCATCGTAACCAAAATCCACCGGTTGGTGCTCGTAGCTTTCGCGCAGACCCTGACTGGAGCCCAGGGGGATCCGGTAATAACCGCTGTAATTGGCGATCATGGGCTGGTTGTAAAAATCCGGCTCATACTCCTGGTTCTTCATGTTTTGCGGGGAAAAATTATAATCGAAACCAGCCTGATGGTTGAGCTGCCAGAGATTATCGTACTGCACGGCGGTGTCCACCCGCAGCAATGGCGTCCCGGGCGGGGACAAGTCATTCAGCTCCATGTGGCCATGCAAGGGGAACCGGTCCTTAACTTTCAGGGTCAGCTCCGAGGTGCCCGGGTCGGGGCCGGGGCCGATGATGGGATAGATTTGACGGTCTTGGTTGGCGTTGGCCTGGTTGAGTTCCGGCTGAAACCAATGGCTGTTGATATAAATATTGGTGGTGAGACTGGGCAGGGCCCGGCGGATGTTCGCGTCGCTGTAATACCGGTTGCCGGTGATTCTAATGCTGGTCAGGAGACCCTCCGTCACTTTCACATGAACAATGCCGTTGGTGAGCTTTTGGCGGGGCAGCGTGATGGTTACGGTGGCGAAACCCAGATGCCGGTAAAGCAACTGGAGTTCACCCAGCCCTTTGGTGATCCGCTCCAAATCCACCGCCGGTCCGACATAGTTGGTGAGCACCCCGTCGATTTTTTTCTGCGGCAGCAGCGTGTTGCCCTCCACCAGGTACGACTTCACCGCAAAGGTGTGTGCGGCGCCCCGGGCGGGGGCGTTCGTGGCCGCGGCGGCGGCGGGAGCCGCCGGATCCGCCGGGCAGGCTTCCGCCAGGAGCAGGCAGGCAAACAGACTGAGCCAATATTTCATTCGCTGTGGTGGTCCTCTCGACGAATCAAATCCAACAATACGTTGACCGGCCGGGTGATTGCACCCGGCCGGTCGCAGGGGAATTTGTTTGAGTAATATTTTATTGGGCGGTTACGCCGTAAAAACCGGCGGCGGCGGCGTTGGTATCATAGAGCGCATGGGCATTGCCATCGCCAACCAGCGGGCTGCCCACGGCCGACCACCCGGCCCCCAATTTTGGGCTGCCGAGCAATTGATAATTCACCCCCACGGTCGTGCCAATGTTCACGGCACTGACATTCCCGGTGCGGGTGATGCCGGTGATGCCCGGCGCATTGGGGCCGGCCGTGAAGGTTAGCGTGCCGTCCGCCGCAATGTTAAACGTTCCCACGAGGTGGTTGGGGACGGAGGCCCCCACGGGTTGCACCGCCCAGAAGTCCAACGCTCCGGGGATGGTTTGCTCCACTATAAACGGCACCGCGCCGCCCAGTTGCGAAACTCCGTTGTAAGTCCCGCCCGAGGCTACGTACTCATAGGACGTGATTTTGTACTTGCCGCTGGGATTGATGGAATACGCATTTGTATCCGCCCGGGGTACTGAATAAGTTTCCGGACGCACTCCGATGGCGTTGATCGTGCCGTAATAATTGAAATTCCAGTCCGAAACGCTGTCGCCGTAGGCTTTGGTGTTGGGTTCCAAGCCGCTCACCCAGGCCGTGGGTGCCGTGCTGGTGGGGCTGGTTACCGCCAGCAGCGCCACGCTGACCCCGGTCAAATCAGTCCCATAGACACCCTGCACAATGGCCGGATTCCAGTTGCTTACGGTGGTGGCGTAGCCATTGGTGTGGCCAAGAAACTGGCCGACGCTGCCAACATCATATTCCACATCGTTGTTGGGGTTGTTAACATTGCGAAAGAGCAACAGGACATCCCCGTCCTTGTAATTCCACGTCTGCGCCGCCGGCGCCGCCGGCGCGGCCACCAGGGCCAGCGCGGCCGCGATTATGGGTAGTAATTTATTCATGGCTTGATGAAGTTAAGTCGGGCCGCGCTTACTTGAGGGTGATCGGACCGCCGTCAAAACCGCGCTTCACCTTGAGCACCGGTTCCGGGATGTAATTGTTCGTATAAAGCGAGCTGACCGTAAACGCCCCGTTGGTGACGGATTGATAGAGCAGGTTGATCACCGCCAACTGCGCCGCCGAGGGCTGGCCCGCGCCGGTGTTCTTGTAGAAATAATTCTCATAATACCACAGCGGGTAGCTGCCCGAGAGCACGTTGGAGTAGGAATAAGGCACCCCTTCATAGCTCAACCGCAGGGCGCCGGACTTGGCGTCTTTCACGGCCGCGTTCCCGATGGAATTGGAGACGACCAGCACGGTGTTATACAACACACTGCCGGAGCTCTGGCCGGGATCCGGATTGCCGCTGGCGTCCACACTCGTGGTGTCGAGGATGGGCAGGCTGCCGTTGGCGGCATTGGTGTAATAGGATTTGAGCGTGCCGGTAAAACCGATGTTCAAGTCCGTTTCCGTGCGCACGGCGGACTGGTTGTTGCGCCCGATAAAATACACCGGATTGGTGCCCGCGCCGCCAAAGAAGGATGCCGGGATGGTCGCCCCCGCCCCTTCGAGATATGCCGCCTGTCGCGCCGTCAGGTTGGTGATGCCCGCTGAATCCGAGGAATTGGCGCTGCTGTTTCGAAAGAACACGTACGGCACAACATAGACCGGCAGGGATGTCAACACGGACGGATCCAGCGCCACCGCGCCCGGGGAGGTGCTCGAATCCACCAGCGTTGGCGGGAGGGTGTTGTTCCCGGAGGCCGTGGTCTGGGGGTTGCCCGCTTCGATGTCCTGCAGGCCGCCCACCGCGCCGTTGAGCACAAAATCAATCGTCACCGTGCCCAGCCCCGGCTGGCTGGCTATGGTGCCCTGGTAGGAGCGCACAATGCTTGAACTCAGGCCGAAGGCCGTGACGACGCCGCCATTGAGCACGTTGGTGGCCCGGTCATATAAAATGGCCGAGCTGGCGTTGCCACCGGCAATGACCACTTCTGTGTCCGCACGGAGACTGGGAGTCAGGAATAATCCGGCCAGCGTAACACTGGACAGAACCAAATATTTAAACGGAGATACTTTCATGTGTTGTTAATGGAATCGTTATGGTTGTTTGTTCGTGGAGCCTCCGAATCGGGGCGAAATACAAATCATCACTGTGCGCTCTGCCCAGGCAGGAATCGCGCTGCCGTATGCTTTTGCGGACGCACGGCCCCGGAGGGACTGGCTGCCCACGGTGGTTGTTTGCATTTCACGGTCGGTTTTGGCTCCCAGGATTCCATCCGGTGGTCCGGTCTGTTCTCCCATGGTTGGTTGTTTTCAAGTTCGCGCCGTCCCTGGTCGGGGTGGGCTATGATGCAAAAATTCAGGCCTTCGCGGTGAGCAACTCACTAATGTCGTCGCCGTCCGTGTTAATGTCGGCGAAGAGCCACGTGGAGAGATAGCGTTCCGAGGAAGAGGGCACAACAGCGACAATTTGTTTGCCCGCGTTTTCCGGGCGCTTGGCCACTTGCAACGCCGCCCAGATAATGGCCCCGCTGGAAATGCCCACCGGGATGCCGTCCAACTGGTTGACTTCCTTGGACACCGGCCCGGAGTCGTCCTCGCTCACTTGAATGACCTCGTCCACGATGTTCGTGTTCAGGTTCACCGGAATAAAGCCGGCCCCAATTCCTTGCAATTTATGCGGCCCCGGCTGGCCGCCCGAAATGACCGGCGATTTGGTCGGCTCCACCGCCACGGCTTTGAACCCGGGCTTGTGTTTTTTAATGACTTCGGCCACGCCGGTGATCGTGCCGCCGGTGCCCACGCCCGCGACCACAAAATCCACCTTGCCATCCGTGTCCCGCCAGATTTCCTCCGCCGTGGTCCGGCGGTGAATCGCCGGGTTGGACGGGTTCGAAAATTGCTGTAGCACCACGCTGTTCGGAATTTGCTTGTTCAGTTCCTCGGCTTTGGCAATCGCGCCTTTCATGCCCTTGGGTCCCTCGGTGAGCACCAGTTTGGCCCCCAGGATTTTCAATAACTTGCGCCGTTCTGTGCTCATGGTCTCCGGCATGGTCAAAATCAATTTCAACCCCCGCGCCGCCGCGACAAACGCCAGCGCAATGCCCGTGTTGCCGCTGGTCGGCTCGATCAACGTCGTGTCCTGGGTGATTGCGCCGGAATTGAGGGCGTCATCAATCATCGCCACCCCGATGCGGTCTTTCACGCTCGAGAGCGGATTGAAAAATTCCAGTTTAAGCAGGACTTCGGCCAGGGCCCCGTGCTTTTTTGCCGTGCGGTTCAACCGCACCAACGGGGTGTTGCCAATGGTCTCCGTGATGTCATTGTAGATATGTGCCATGGTTGTCTATTGGTGGTTTGATTATTTAAAATGGGTGGCCAGCACCGGCCGGAACGCGGGATAATAGCTCGCCGAAACCGGGATGGCCGTAGCCCGGGTTTCATCGCAAATTGGTTTTACAAAAAACACCGTTTTCAGCAGTAAAATATACGGGTCAGCCCGCTGCCGATTTGCGAGCCGCCTCCCGGGGCGGGACCACGGCTTCGGCATGAGGCGTTTCGCCCATTGACCAGCCATCGTGATCCCGCCACCGGTCAGCTTCCCCAGTCCGTTTCCCCACGCTACCTCGGTCAAATTGGGAAAATTAAATTGCATGGCCATGGCTTAGGAAGCGCGTGCCGCCGGTCGAACCACCGGCTTGTCCAATCGCAACCGTTCAGTCTTTTCAATCTGTGTCACTTGGGAATCGTGGACGATAATTTCCACGACCCCGTACTTCAGCGAACCGACCTGCTCGCGGACGATTTCCAGCCAGTTGACATTGGTCAGGCTTTGCGTGCCGTTCTTGATATGGTTCTCACTCATCTTTTGTAAAATTGTTCAACTGCCTATTAACGACTTAAATGATAGTCTTTTTAGCCAAATAAAAAAGTGATGCTTTTCGAGCAACCCAATTATCCTCCAGCCTGCTTGGCTAAAAAATGTTCACTTTTAGGTTCAGCGGCCGAATTTGACATGGTCACCACTTTATAAACGACTCAATATGTCGTTATTATTAACCACTTCAAGCGGATGTCAATAAATATTTTACCCCAAAGATGCACCGCGTGCATCTCGTTGCTACCCCGGGGCGTCCGTCCGTGGGCAAAGCCAGGGAATAACTGGAGAATGGCTGGGATCTATGGACGACGGACCTGCCAGCTTCGGTTGCCGCGCCCGCGACAAGTGTGCACCGCCGACGCAGCCGATGCGCCTGCTTGTACCAAAAATCAGGCGGCATTACAAAAACTAGCACTGGCTCAAAGCCTCAAGGTTATACCCCCGTCCGTGGACATTTTAATGTAGCCTTGGCCAGCACGCTTTTTCGTGAAGCGGATAAAATGTGATTAAATACATGTAGCTAACTGGCATTTTTCGGGACAAGCATTAGATAAATTTATGGGAAAAGACGACTTCGACAACCTGCCCGCATCCCTCTCTGAATTTGGGCTTGGGTTGGGGCGGTTACTACATTAAGTTGAGGCGAAGCACTAGCATACTTTTTAACTTATGAAGAAAACTCCTATTCCGGCCACCCCATTCTCCCGGCTTTTACCCTTGATAAAAATGGCGCTTTGGCTCGCCCTTAGCATGGCGCTCGTACCAGCCTTGCGGGCGGAACTCACGCTGCCCGGGGTCATTAGCGATCACATGGTGCTCCAGCAACAGCAGGCGGACCCCATCTGGGGCTGGGACACGCCGGGCACCACGGTTACGGTCTCCTTCGCTGGTCAGGATTATACCGCCATCGCGGGCGACGATGGCCGATGGTCCGTAAAGCTCGCGTCGCAGCCGGCAAACAGCACGCCGCAAACCCTCACGGTGGCTGGCTCCTCCAAGCGGGTGCTCCAAGATGTGCTGATTGGCGAAGTCTGGCTGTGTTCGGGACAATCCAACATGGAGATGGGCATTGGCGTGGCGCAGAATGGTCCCCAGGAAATTGCCGCGGCCAATTACCCCGCCATCCGCCTGTTGAAAGTTCCCAAGCAGTGGCTGCCCGAACCTCAAGCCAATCAAGCGGCCAACTGGAAAACCTGCACACCCGAGACGATTGCCGAGGGTGGTTGGAACGGATTTACCGCCGCCGGTTACTATTTTGGCCGGGAACTCCATCGCCGGTTGAACGTCCCGGTGGGTTTGATTGATGCCACGTGGGGCGGTACCCGCATTGAATCGTGGACGGCCCCCGAAGGCTTCGCCGCCGTGCCAGCCTTGAGCGACTTGAACACCGCCGTGCAACTAGGCGATCCCCACAGCGCCGTGCATAAGGAACATCTGTCCCAGTTTTTGGGCGTAATGGATGGCTGGGTGGCGTCTGCGCGCGCCACCCTCGCCAAACCAGCCCTGGTGCCGACGATGCCGGGCTATCCCGCGGAACTGCTCCCGCCGCATGACGTGCAAAATTCCACGGCATTGTATAATGGCATGATTTATCCGGTGCATCCCTTTGGCTTGCGGGGCGCCATTTGGTATCAAGGCGAGTCGAACCTCGGTGAGGGCATGCTTTATGGCCAAAAAATGAAAGCGCTCGTGGACGGCTGGCGCCAAGTGTGGAATGAAGGTGAATTTGCGTTTTATTTTGCCCAAATCGCTCCCTTTAATTATGGCGGTGATCCAGAACGGCTCCCGGAACTTTGGGAGGGTCAGGCCTGGGCGGCCCGGGAAATTCCGAATGCCGGAATGGCGGTCATCAACGACATCGGCAACCTGGGTGACATTCATCCCAAAAACAAACAGGAAGTTGGACGGCGCCTCTCGTTGCTCGCCTTGGCCCGGACTTACGGTCAGTCGGATGTGGTTGATTCCGGTCCGACCTTGCAATCTTTCGCAATCGAAGGCGACACCCTGCGGATTAAATTCGATCACGCCGATGGCGGATTGTCGACCCGCAACGGTCAGCCGGTGACGTGGTTTGAAATCATCGGGGCCGAGGGCGACGGTTTTGTGAAAGCCACGGCGCGGATCGAAGGCGATTCCGTCGTGCTATTCTCCCCGGAAATTCCGCATCCCGTGGCCCTGCGCTATGCGTGGAATCAACTCGCGGAGCCCAACCTCGTGAATGGCAAGGGCCTGCCGGTTGGCGCGTTCCGGGCGGGTACCGTGCCCACCCGCGACTGGCTGAAATTGCACGTGCCGGAGAGCAAAGACTTCCAATTGGTGTACGAGCTCGACCTCGCGAAACTGGGTCACGATATTCACTGGGATGTGGACAACCGGGCTAAAATTCAGGCCCCGTTCGACCGCATCGCCTATTGCCTCGAATTGCAGGACGCCAGCGGCGCTTACCAATCCGTCTATGTTTCGATGGATGCCTTCACGCAATCGCTCGATCAAATTGGCCTGCCCACGGTTCAGTCCGGCGCACATTTCCAGCAAAATGTCGCGCATATGAATGTGTTCTCCAACGTCAAAGGCGTCGAGGTGGGCACCGGCCTGAACGGGGGCAACATTGAGTTTTGGCCGAATAATTACGCGCAGAACAACTCCGCCAACGTGCCCAACGCCTCTTCCAGCACTTATGATTTCGGGGACCAGCCGACCGATCCCGCCGACGGCTACGGTTCCATGCAGGTGCACAACCACGATGCCAAACAAACCATATTCGCGATCAATCATTGGGGTGAAGGCCAGGCGGCCGACCTTGGCATCGGTAATTCGACCGGGGATAATCCGGACTGGACCTTTGCGAAAAACGCCGGAAATTATAAAGTAAAACACCTCCGCGTCTTGGTGCACTGCCCGGCGGCAGGGAAATAGGCCTGGACCAGCCCCAACTTGGTTGGGCTGGGCGGACGAAGGCCCCATCGCCGCCGGTTTGACATCGCCGGGCGAACGTGATACTGTTTTGATACTGAAATGCCGCGCAAGGTGCGACAGCTAATTGCCGACTTGGAAAAAGCCGGCTTTGTAAACCGGGGCGGCAAGGGCAGCCATCGAAATTTTACACATCCCAAAGGCTTGCGGGTGCTGATCAGCGGCGGTCCAGGCGATGATGCCCGGCATTATCAGGAACGTGACGTGCGCCGCGCGCTGGAAGCCGTAAAGAAAATTTGAGTTATGATTCACAAAAAAATCAAGGAAATGGCCGCCCGTTACGCAAAATTTGTGGAATGGAGCGATCAGGATCACTGCTTCATTGGCCGCTGCCCGGAAATCATGAGCGGGGGCATTCATGGTCCTGACGAGTCCCGGGTGTATGCAGAATTGTGTCAGGCCGTTGAGGAAATGCTCGAGCTTATTCATGCGGACGGCCAGCCCCTGCCGGAACCACTCGCCGCGAAAAAATTCAGCGGGAAATTCGTATTACGCATGGAACCCGCCTTGCACCGCCGACTGGCAGCCAAAGCCCTCGCCGCCGGGGAAAGCCTTAACAGTTATTGCACCCGGACTCTCGTGAAGGCGTGATCTGGTGCGGGGTTTTAGATTTTACGTTTTCCATCCCGTGCACTACGGTCATCCCCCATGCCCGGGTTACCTGCTCCGCCAACGCCCGCGACCGCTCCAACGCCGCCGGTGCGGAGGCTTGGCCGCCGGTTCATTCGCGGATTTGCCTTCGGCTGCCTGGGCTTGATCGGGCTCGGAGCGGCGGTGCTGGTTTGCCTGGCCTGGCTGGTGAGCCAGGTTCCGAAAACTTACCCGCCCGTGGCCAACCCCATTCCACCACCCGGTCCGGAACCAAGTTTGGGCACGGCTCTGGATGGCTTTGATTCGCCCTACCTCGGCCACACTGGAAGTTGGGATGGCAAGGGCGGCGGCCTGGGCGGCGGGTCCAAAATTGCCGACCTGGACCGGGAACAGTCGATGGGGTTGCGCTGGACCTTCATGCCTGTTTATTGGCGCGCCATGGAACCGGCGGGGCCGGTTGACTTGGCCGCCGGAACGCCCTCCGCTTGGAGGGAACTGGATGACTTCGTCATTGCCGCACATGACCGGCGGTTGAATATTCTGATGCAGGCACCAGTTATTGGTGGAAATTCCGGCGGACCGCCAAGCTGGGCCGGGCGGCTCCAATCCGGCAAGGCCGCTCCGGCCAATATGGCCGCCGCCGTGGACTTCGCTGGTAAACTGGCTTCGCGATACTGCCCCAATGGCACGCTGGCGAAGCAGCAAGGTTGGGGCGCCAGCTTTGGCGTGCGGGCCTGGGAAATCGACAATGAACCGGACAGTTATTTGACCAATTGGAAAGGGCAGGCCCCCGCTTACGCCCAACTGGTCACCCAAGCTGCCGCGCGAATCAAGCAGATCGATCGAATGGCGGTAATCGTGGCTCCGGCCGTGGCGAGTGGAGGGCATGGAAGTTCCTGGGTCGATGAGGCCCTCAGCGGGGAAACCTCGGAAGGGATTTCTTCCTCAAGCACGCGATACTCAATCGGCCCTCCGACGGACGTTGTCAGTTTTCATTGTTATGAAGGCTTGGAGACAGGTTTCACTGGTGAAGATCGAACCATCGAAAGAGACTTCTCGGAAGTTCGTGCCGCCTTTGAGAAATGGGAAAACCGGGTGCCCGGGCTCCATTACGCCCGGAAAGACAATTACTGGCATACGGAAGGCAATTTCGATTTTTTGGGCGTGCTGCCGGCCAAACGGCGGGCCGCCTGGCGCTGGCAATTTTTTACCCGGGCCTTTGCCGCCGGCATTCGAAAGGTGGCCGTGATGGATGCCTCGGCACCGGAAAGGATGGCGGTGCGGGTCTACGTGGAAGCTTTGCCTAATCCATTCCCAATGGTTCCGGCATCAAACGAGGTTCAGGTGGTCAGCGGGCGGGCCGTGGTGCTCCGCCACGCGGACAGTCCGGAGGCAGGCGCGGGACAGGTCTGGATTGCCTGGGCCGTGGCGGGCTCGGGCGATGCCGTGGTGGACCTGCCAATCCGGCACCAACGCGTGAAGGTGTTCGCGGGAGACGGATCCTCAGAGAGCCTGCCAGCAGCATCCGGTCGAATTCGACTCCATCTCTCAGGAGATTCCAAGATGGCTCTTGGAAGACTGTTGGTGGACCGGGCGGGGAATTAACACCTATTTTGAGGCGGGCGATTTCACGGGAGCGGCGGTGGCGGTTTGGGAACTGCGAGCATGGACCATCAGCCGGTAGCCCAGCAGAATCAGCAGCACCGCAGCGAACGCCAGCGGCTGGCGCACGTCTTTTTTTGTCTGCATGTAATAATGAACCACCCCCGCAATGGCGGCGACGTACGCCAGCCGGTGCAGGGCGCGCCAGCGTTTGCCGCCGAGGCGCTTGATCATCGCGTTCGTCGACGTGACGGCCAGCGGCACCATGACCAGCAGACCCACGATGCCCACGAGCAGGTAGTTGCGCTTGACCATTTCCGACAGGGTGCTGGAAAGGCTGAACCCGCGGTCGAGGCTGAAAAAAATCAGGAAGTGCA
>Ga0364866_10296_pt2 | contig 15721 bp, 16 predicted proteins | sample ExccelAu500001D3_3_FD_206913 | JGI IMG/M metagenome (GOLD analysis project Ga0364866, IMG submission 206913) | Enriched cells from Trout Bog Lake Hypolimnion, Wisconsin, USA - BchlTB.Aug13.5000.01.D3 | ecosystem: Environmental > Aquatic > Freshwater > Lake > Hypolimnion/Profundal zone | place... | reverse complement strand
GAATCTTGGCTTTGCCTATTAAGCTATCTTTAGTTAGTATTTCCCTTTTAATATCCAGGAGAAAATCCATTTCTGTTATATGACCGTTTTTTACAAATTTTTGAAAGAATTCTACCAATCCATTATCAGGAGCTATTTTTTCAAAGATAGTGTAAGCGCCCAGCGGTATGTTTTTTCCAGTAATTTTAACTTTCCCACTATCTTGATCGCTACTCGCTTGTAGGAGGCTAGAATTATCAAAATTTAAGTCAAAAGCAATGTAATCGGCTTGTTCTGATTTGCGATTAGAGTAAGTTACGAGTCCATTATTGTAAGGTTTATTATGAATATCTGTTAAATCAGAAATAACAATTTCGCTAAAATTTAGCTGGGTGGAGTAATTATTTTTAAAAATACTTCTCGTGAATTTTCCAAAATACTTAGCATCAACAATTAGTTCATCCTCATTGTTTGTGATACAAATTCTACCAGGATCTATAGTAAAATCAAAAAAATTTGGTGAGAATTCAATATGTATGTTCAAGTCTGAAATCATTAATTTTCCGGCTCTTGATAGAATTATTACCTCTTTGGAACTAAGAGTGCTATCTTGAAAATGTAATCCCACTAATTTAACATTTAAAAAATATTCTAAGATAGTTTTGATTGGTTGATTCAATTTGCCCATGGTCGCTCCTAAAAACAGACCGTAGAATCCGGCGCAGACCAGAATAATAAGTGCTAATATTTTGGACAAGATTTTCATGGAGTAGTTTCTTCTTATGATATAGCTGTAGATTATAGGAGTTTTTACTAATATTAGCTATAGTGATTTGCTAATCCTCTGTTTAGGTTTTATTTTATCTTATGATTAACAGGTAAAATCAATATATGATAACGATAAACAATCAAATGTTATGACATGCAAGTAATCAAAGTACTAGTGCCAATAGTTGGTATTTTTCCCCTAGATTACAGCACTGAAAATGCTTATCAAGTGGGCGACCTAGTTGTAGTGCCATTTCGTAATAAAGAAATTACCGCAATCGTATGGGAGGTGAACTGTCCTAAGTCCACAAGAGTTCTTAAATCAGTTATTAATAAGGGTTTTTTTGCGTCCAGATTGTCGGTATCAACTCTATTAATGATAAAAAGAGCGAGTAGTTATTATCTTACTGAACTTGGAACAGTTGCTAAGCTGGTGTTACCGGTGGATGTTAACGAATTGCCGATGAAAATTAATGAGCAGACTCTTAATTTTGATCGGCCTTTGCTGCCCCTGTCACCAGAGCAAGCAAAAGTGTTGAGGCAAATTGAAAATAGTAAAATTCCTGTATTGGTAAAGGGGGTCACTGGTTCTGGTAAAACAGAAATATATTTTCATGCCATAATGAATTACTTAAAAGCTGGCAAGCAGGTGCTAATAATGCTTCCGGAGATTTCTTTGAGTAAACAAATTATTTCTAGATTTACCCACCGATTCGGTTTTGAACCAGTCATTTGGAATTCTAGAGTGTCTAAGGCTCAGAAAAAAAGAATCCTTAGGGGGGTTATCGTTGGCACAGTAAGAGTAGTAATTGGTGCTAGAAGCGCACTGTTTTTGCCATATAAAGATCTTGGAATTATTGTCGTGGATGAAGAACACGATAGTTCATATAAGCAATCTGAAGGGATATTGTACAATGCAAGAGATATGGCAGTACTTAGAGGATCGATAGAAGCTTCTCAAACTTTGCTTGTGTCTGCAACACCGTCAATCGAGTCATTATATAACTCCATGATTAACAAATATAAATTAATAGAGCTTAGTAATAGATACAACGAAGCAATTCTTCCAGAAATACAAATTGTTGATATGAGGCAGGAGTCTTTGCCTAAGAATAGTTGGCTGTCTGCTCCAGTTATAAATGAAATAAAATCAACTATAGGAAAAAAGCATCAGGTGCTCATTTTCTTAAATAGAAAAGGTTATGCTCCTTTGATGCTGTGCAAGGCTTGCGGCTATAGAGCAAATTGTAAATCTTGTTCAGCTTCAATGGTTTTTCATAAAGAAATAAACCGTCTTGAATGTCACCATTGTGGAAGCGTTGCTTCTATTCCTTCGTGCTGTCCAGATTGTGCTCAAGGTGAAAGCTTGGTATTGTGTGGTCCAGGAATTGAGAGGATAGGTGAAGAAATCATTAGATTATTTCCTAGTTCTAAAACCGTTGTGGTTAGCAAAGATCAATCTTCATTTGATGGGCAGATGCAAGAATTGCTAAAAGCAATGGAGGAGGGGGAGATAGATATTTTAATTGGTACACAAGTTATTACTAAAGGCTATCATTTTCCGAAATTAACTCTTGTGGTAGTTGTTGATGCAGATGTAGGATTTGTTGGAGGCGATCTTAGAGCATCTGAGCGCACATTTCAATTATTAAACCAAGTAGGTGGGCGAGCGGGTAGAGAAAATGTAAAGGGCAAAGTGATGCTTCAAACTTATGTACCTGAGCACAAAGTTATTGACGCTTTCGTCAATAACAAAGAAAGCGATTTTTTTGAAGAAGAGCTTGTGTCGAGAAAAAATGCCGTTATGCCACCATTTGCCAAGATAGCTGCTATTACCATTACTGGCAATAATCCTACTAAAACAAAAGAAATAGCAAGGAAGTTCTTATCATTTGCTCCCCGAAGCTCTGCTAGAATATTAGGACCAGCCGAGGCAGGGCTTTATAAATTATCAGGCAAATATAGGTATAAAATACTAGTAATAGCTCTAAAAGATTTTAATTTGCAAAAATATTTAAAATTATGGAAAGATACTGCGATTATTCCGCCAAGTTTTCAGATCAAAATTGATATTGATCCACAAAGCTTATTGTAGCACTAATTAAAAATAGAGTTCTAGATAGAAGTGGTAACAGGGAAGTTGTTTGCTTACTTAAAATTTGTAGCATAACTCTTTTTAGGAAGTTTTGGCTCCTTCGGAGTGATTATTTCATATGTTAAAGCTTTTTTATTTGCGAAATCAATAGCTTGCTGCAGGGTTGAGAACAGAATTTTTAGTTCATTAGACATATCGGTTGATGAAGTCCTGCCCATAGTAGCTTCCTTAAATTTGCAGCGTGGCTGTTTGACAAACTCTAGTAACCATTTATTATCAGCATGTGCTGATTGCATTGCTGATTTGGCGGGTTTAAGAATTCTGACTTGCATATGAAAAATAAATAATGTTTAATTAATTAAAAATGATTTTATCCCATGACACAATCTAAAGCTATTGAAAAAATGAGTTTTGAAGCGGCGCTTGCTGAACTTGAAGAAATTGTAAGAAAAATTGATACAGGTGAGGAAGACCTTGCCAGTGCCGTCGAGAATTTTGAGCGCGGGGTATTGCTCAAGAAGCACTGTGAATCTATGCTAAAAAACGCTAAGCTAAAAATCGAAAAGATAACAAGCGTAACTGATAAAGAAGTGCAAACTGTTGAGGTTGATCTTTAGTGATTGTTAGTAGCTTTTTAAGAATGAAATTAATTGCTATGATTTCTTTAGCAATAATCACTATCACTATAGCCAATATTATTGGTAGTTATTTAGTTTTACCTGGGCAATTACTCGAGAAAAAAATAGTTATTATTAAAGCGGGTCTGTCTACTCATGAAATTAGCTTCCTTCTGGAACAAGAAGGGGTTATAAAGCACAAAGTCTTATTTGAAATCATTAGTAAATTATACGGGGCTTTTAAACCCCTCAAAAGTGGGGAATATGAGTTCACAAAAGCTATTTCCCCATATCAAGTACTTACAAGGCTTGCCCGTGGCAAATCAGTAGTTCACAGGTTTACTATTGCAGAGGGAGAGACAGTTAACGAGATTATTACAAAAATAAATGCTGAACCTAGGCTGTTTGGACAAATTAATCTCAATATTCCAGAAGGTTATCTAATGCCATCAACTTATTTTTATACGTATGGTGATTTGCGTGAAAAAATTATTGATGAAATGCGTAAGGGTATGTCAAAGGCTCTGGATGCTGTGATGCTGAAACTTGAAGAAGATTCGCCTTTGAAGACTAGAAGAGATGTGCTTATTTTTGCTTCTATAATAGAAAGAGAAGCTGGTAATGACAAAGAGCGGCCACTAATAGCTGGAGTCTTTATCAATCGATTGAAGAAGGGAATGAAGCTTCAAGCTGATCCGACGGTGATTTATGCTGTAACTGAAGGAAAATATAAGTTGAATCGGGCCTTAACGCGCATAGATCTGCAAATTGATTCAAAGTATAATACATACAAAGTAGAGGGTCTTCCACCGGGGCCAATCGCTTGCCCTGGTATGGCTTCACTTGAAGCTTCCGTATTGCCAGCAAAAACCAATGCGTTATATTTTGTTGTTGATGGTGCTGGCGGACATAGCTTTTCTAGCACTCTTGAAGAGCATAATATGTATGTACAGAAATTTAGGCAGCGCCTGAAGGAACAAGATATTCAATAGGTTGATTGTAAGAAACTCAACCTAGCGCTTGGAATCATTTAACTCCAAGTTTTAAACCAATAATTCCTATCAATATCATACCAACAAAAATAATACTATTGGTAGAAATAGGGTCTTTAAGTATTAGTAAACCATACGCAAATACCCCTACTATTCCAATGCCCGTCCATACTGCATAGGCAATGCTCATAGGAATGGTTTTGGTTGCCAGTCCTAGGAAAATAATACTAAGACCCATTGAGACTATTACTAAAATTAAGGGAAGAGTAATTTTTAGTCCATCGCAATATTTTATTCCCACGGCCCAGAATATCTCAAAGATACCAGCTATTAATAGATATAACCACGCCATTTAAATTAACCTATGGATTTATAAACTAATTATCTGAGAATAAAATCAATTTTATTGCCAATCATAATATCAATACTGTCTGCTGCAGAAGGTGCTGGCACTAGCTCTGTTTTAATCTGGATAAACTGATGGGGAGACATGTCAACGTTACTATTCTGATCATCAATTTTTGACTCAACGATTTTGCCGTTTTTATCAAAAAATCTGATTCTGACTAAAGGCATTTTTACTATTGTGGATGCGCTGTTATAAATTTTGTAGCTAATAGTTATTTTGTCTAGGTCCTTCTGATTTTGTACTTGAACATCTTTAATGCTTAAATTATTGCTATTAAGGAGGGTATTAATTCCAAGGCTAGTTGGAAAAACCATAATCAGCATAAAGATTATTAATCCTATCATTACAACCGGCATCACATAAAGATATGGTTGAATTTTAATAGGTAAGAGAGCTGGTAAATTTATACCATTGCCTAAAGGAGTTGCTGCAATTGGTTGTGTTATTATCGGTTCAATTCTCAGCTGATCAGCTAGTTTGTAATGCCAGACATGAGAACATTTTGAGCACTTAACTTTTCTGCCTTCTTTGCCAATCTGTTCGGGCGTTACTACAAATTTTGTATCACATTTTGGGCAGGCGATATACATATGTTATATACTAATTGGCTTTGCTATAAATGAATTTTGACAAAAACTATTTACGTAAGAATAAAATACAGCTATTTATATTTGTATTCAACCTTAAAAAGATACGATATAGCTCTTCATGGAAAATTATATTACAGCAATTGAAGAGCTTTGGCAAACAAGAGATACTATAAGCAAAAACGAGGATCAATTTGCTAAAGGAAAGTGTATTATAGATGATATAATTTCTTTACTTGATCAGGGGCGTATTAGTGTTAGTTATAAAAAAGGTAGTCAATGGCTCATTAATGAATGGGTGAAGAAAGCAATATTGCTTAGTTTTAAAACATCTGAAATGAGAATTTTTGATGGAAGTTTTGCAAAATGGTACGATAAAATCGAACCCAAATTTGCCAATGGTGATGAAGAACAAATTAAGCAATCTAATTCAAGGTTTGTACCAGGTGCTTATATCAGAAAAGGAGCGTTTATCGGCAAAAATGTTGTAGTGATGCCTTCATTTATTAATATAGGGGCACATGTTGGAGATGGGTCATTGATTGATACATGGGCTACGGTTGGATCATGCGCATATATTGGAAAAAACTGTCATATCTCGGGGGGAACAGGCATTGGTGGTGTGCTTGAACCTTTGCAAGCTAACCCAGTAATTATTGAAGATAATTGTTTTATCGGCGCAAGATCAGAAATTGCCGAAGGAGTTCTAGTAGAGGAAGGTTCTGTCATTAGCATGGGAGTGTTTATTGGTGCTTCCACTAAGATAGTCAACCGTAGCACGGGTGAGATTATTTTTGGTAAAATTCCTGCTTACTCTGTTGTTGTGCCGGGTTATTTGCCAGCAAAAGAACATGGAATGCCTGGACTTTCATGTGCCGTGATAGTTAAACAAGTGGATCAAAAAACTCGCCAGAAAACAAGCATCAATGAACTGCTTAGGGAATAATGAGACAAATTATTATATTTGGTAGCTCTAGGAGTTTTGGAAATACAAGAAAAACCGTAAATGACATAATAGGACAAGCTAATGTGGAGTTGGTAGACTTAAATAACTTGGATATTACTCCATATGATTATGAACATTGCAATCTATCAGATGATTTTATCCCACTTATAGAACGTATAGTGACTTACGATAAAATTATTATAGCTACCCCAGTATATTGGTATTCGATGAGTACGCAGGTAAAGATTTTTTTAGATAGATTTAGCGACATTTTAACAATTAGAAAAGATCTCGGGCGTAAGCTTCGTGGAAAAAAATTATTTGTATTAGCAAGCTTTAATTCCTCATATCCAAGGGGATTTGAGGATACATTTGAACAGATATGTGAATATATGGAAATGGAGTATCTAGGGACAAGCTTTGTTTATAGCGGCACAAAAAACTTAGAGTTTTTGAGAAATAATATCTCTCAGGTAGAAAAGGCAAAATTGATGCTTAGTATAGATCAATATCCATAAGAATCTTCAGCTTCCCTTATTGCTTTAGTAAACAACCTGAAAAAATTATCTGTGGTTTGTTTTGCAAGCTCCTCTGAGCCCACCCCTTTAAGATCGGCCAAAAATTCAACTACATATTTAGTATAAGAAGGTTCATTGGTTTTGCCTCTTTTTGGAACAGGGGCAAGGTAAGGAGAATCTGTTTCAACAAGTAATCTATCTAGGGGTACATATTTTATAGCCTCCCTTAATGATTCGGCATTTTTAAAAGTAACAATACCGGAAACTGAAATATATAAGCCAAGATCTAGCATTTTAGCAGCAAATTCTTTTGATGCTGTGAAGCAATGAATTAACGCGGGAAACTCTTTATGCTTCCTGTGCTCTGCAATTATACTGGTTGTATCCTCTTCTGCATCACGCGTATGAATAATTACAGGCAAGCCATTTTCTTGTGAGGCTAGGATATGTTGTTCAAATGACTTTCTTTGCAGCAGATGATGCTGAGCATCTTTATTGTAAAAATAATCAAGCCCAGTTTCACCAAGTCCTATAACTTTATCATCGGAGCTCAAACGAAGTAATTCTGCATAAGATGTTATTGTTTCAACTTCACTAGGGTGAACACCAACGGATGCATATACATTATCAAATTTCTTTGCGATAGAGAGAATATTTTCGAAATTATCTAGTCTTGTGCATATTGTTTGTAGGTATTTTACTCCACACTCCCTTGCACGATTTACAATATTATCTGTGCTGTCATAGTCATTAAGCATATCGAGATGGCAGTGAGAATCTACAATAATCATTTTTCAAACCTCGGAAATATAGGTATAGGCTGCATGATTGCAGATGATGGTTTTAAAGCATATTTTTTGTTCAAATGAGAAAATGATCTTTGATCTTTGGCTACGTTTAGCTGATCAAGGATTTTTGAGGCTGAATCTGGAACGAATGGCTGCAACATGATGCCAATAAATCTTAGAGATTCAAGTAAATTATAGAGTACTTGATTCATCTTAATCGTATCCGTGTTTTTAAGACTCCAGGGAGCTTCTTTATCTATATAGATATTAGCTTGGTCAGTGATATGAATTATATTATCCAGGACTTTATTTATTTGAAACTCCTTCATGGCAGTAATATTTTGTTGCTGAATTGATAAAATATCAAGTAGCAAAGGAGTGTTATACGCTTCATCGATATATGATGGTAATACAGGGGGGATACTTGCGTTACAATGTTTGAATACGAATGAGCTTGTGCGCTGTAAAAGATTGCCTATCTTGTTAGCAAGCTCGCTGTTATTTCGTGTAATCAAATTTTCTTTTGAAAAATTACCATCATTGCCAAAAGTTACTTCCTTCATTAAAAAATATCGTACCTGGTCAAGGCCAAATTCTTTGACTAAGTCAAACGGGTCTATTACGTTGCCTAAGGATTTAGATATTTTCTGTCCTTCATTAGTCCACCAACCGTGAGCCACAACAGATTTAGGTAACTCAAGACCAGCTGCCATTAAGAATGCCGGCCAATATACGGCATGGAATCTTAGTATATCTTTACCAACAACGTGGGCAGAAGCTGGCCAATATTTTTTGGATTGGTTCTTTTTATCTGGATAGCCTAGAGCCGATAGATAGTTTGTCAATGCATCGAGCCAAACATAAATTACATGCTCGTCGTTACCGGGAACTTTAATGCCCCAATTAAAACTGGTACGAGAGACAGACAGATCCATCAGACCGCTTTTAACGAAGCTAATTACTTCATTTCGTCTCGATTCAGGAATGATGAATTCTGGATGGCTTTCGTAATATTCAAGTAATTTATCTTGCCACTTTGATAAGTTAAAGAAATAGCTTGGTTCTTCGATCCATTCTACTGGCGCTCCAGTCGGTGCTAACCCTTCCTCAGTTAATTCTTTTTCGGAATAAAACGCTTCGTCTCTAATTGAATACCAGCCGGAATATTTCCCAAGGTAAATATCACCGTTTTCTACTAACTTTGACCAAAAATGTCTTACGGCTTCTTTGTGTCTTTCTTCCGTAGTTCGTATGAAATCGTCATTAGATATATTTAATGTTTGCATCATTTGACGAAATATCATTGATGTTTTATCAGTAAATTCCTGGGGTAATATCCCATGTTTTTCAGCTGATTTCTCAACTTTTTGACCATGCTCGTCTGTACCAGTTAAGTACTTTACGTCTTTGCCAGATAGACGCATAAATCTGCTGATAACATCGCAGGCTATGCTTGTGTAAGCATGACCTATATGCGGCACATCATTAACATAATAAATTGGGGTAGTTATGTAGAAATTTTCTGCGACAGACATTATTTATAATCTTTAAGTTTAGTGATATAAAAATAGGTTTAAACTAAACTATTATCAAGCTAATTCACTGATTTAAGCGTGTCGTTAATAGCTTTTAATAGGTCTGACTGTTTATAAGGTTTGTATAATATAGTAACATCAGAGATAACATGCCTTTTCAGCTCTTCTTCTTGTGAGCCCAAGCCGCTTTGAAAAATGAATGGTATATTGGCAAATCGTTCATCTTCTTTTAACTGGGAATATACCTGGTAGCCATTTATACCAGGAAGCATAATGTCAGATAAAACAAGAGCTATATCACTTGCATATCTTTTTGCCAGCTCAATTGCTTCGTTCCCGGAGAAAGCACCAATAAGTTTGTAATCAGTAAAGTTAGGTATTATTAGTTCGGCTAAAGTATGGCAAACTTTCTCGTCATCAATAAATAGTATTATGTTTCTTTTTTTCATAAATTAGACGTTAATCAGATTATTTTATAGGAATGTAGAATGCTATTGTAGAACCAATGTCTGAATTGTTTAGAGCAAAGATTTTACCCTTATGTGCCTCAACGATTTCACGGCATATTGTAAGCCCAAGGCCATCACCATCTATTTCTTGATTAGCAGAGCCACGAATAAAAGGTTCAAATATACTGCTTAGTTCTTCTTTGGCAATACCAATTCCTTCATCTTTGATAGATATAAGACAAACAGGAATTTCATCAACCTTATCTAGCCTAGCAGAAACAATTATTTTACCGTGATTTGAATAATTTACCGCATTAAAAATTATATTAGAAAGTAATTGGCTGATCCAAAATTTGTCTGCCATTGTATAGCACTTTTCATCGTTTGTCTCAAAACCAATTGTTATTTTGTTTTTTGTTAAGTTCAGATTTTTACTTTTCTCTACCGTATTCTTTATAGTTTGTATAAGGTCAATTTGTTCAAAATTAAACTCTATTGCATCCTTGTCGCTTTAATTAGTTAGGATTGAGTTTAAGAGAGAAGTAAGGTTGTCGCTTGTTTCGACAAGAACAGATAAGTATTTCTTTTTTTCAGAATTGCTTAAATTATCCCAGTTGTCTAAGAGGTAACTCGAGATACCTTTGACTCCATGAATTGGAGTTTTTAATTCATGACTTAGCTTAGATAAAATAGAAACCACCACATTCTTTGGCTTAATATTTTTTGCCATAAATTACTCAATGATTTTCAAAAATTCATGTTTTTAGTCTAGTAATAATACTAGTATTATTACTTATTTAAGGTTACAATATTATAGAATTTAGCCATATATATTTTATATATAACATAAAATATATTAATAAAATATATAAAAATCAAGAAATTATATTGATGTGTTGGGGCGATCCACCGTAATACATAAGAAATTGAGCTTTGAGTCTGAAGCTAAATTCAATCATTTGGCGTAACATTACGTTATTCCTGGGTTTTGCCTACGAATCTTGTGTTAGATAGAAGATCCATGACTTGAATTTGGGATGATTAGCGTTATTTTTTATAAAATAGAACTTTGCGAAGGAAAGACTTATTAGTTATTGTGATTTTCTCTGAAATAAGATATAATTCTTAGTAAATATATTTGGTAGGTAAATGCGACAATTTATTACTTTTTTGATTACTATTTATATATTTTTTGTTGCTTCTGCTGCTCTAGGGGCAGAGGATGCTTTGTATGTTGATATATACATTAAGGATCATAAATTTTCTCCTTCTGTAATAGAGTTGCCACAAGGAAGAAAGATTATTATTACAGTACATAATCAAGATCTAACAATTGAAGAATTTGAAAGTATAGAGTTAAAAAGAGAAAAAATTGTTCTGGGTAATTCAGAAACAAAGATTATTCTGGCTCCGTTGAAACCTGGGGAATATAAATTCTTTGGTGATTTTCATTCAAGATACTGCTCAAGGAAAAATTATTATAAAAGAGATAGCTAAAGAGGCTGAAGAAGATGTTTAAAATAGCTATTGTAGTTTTTCGTGAATTTCTTGAGATAGCATTATTACTTGGCATAATAATGGCAGTTACAAAACCTGTAAAAAACTCAAGAACATATATAGTACTTGGAGCACTCATTGGTATAGTGTTAGCAGCAATATTTGCCCTATCTACACGAACAATTTCAACAAGCTTTGGCAGCCTTGGCGATGAAATTTTTGACTCGTGTGTAATCCTTCTTACAGCAGCAATAATAAGCTGGACAGTCGTTTGGATGCAGGGTTATACAAAAAAGATTAAGAAAGATTTAAGTAAACTGTCAGAAAACATAACCGCGGGACGTGCCAGTCAACTTATGCTAGTTCTGGTAGTTGCAACAGCAATACTGAGGGAAGGCGCAGAGGTTATCTTATTCGTTTATAGCGTTTCTTCTGTAGAAAGTATCCAAGGTACCCAGTATTTAATAGGGATAGGAATCGGTGCCTTTTTTGGTTTAACAGTTGGTGTAGGGCTGTATTTAGGGCTTATGAAACTTGCTGGTAAATATGTTTTTAAGATTTCAACAATTTTACTTACCATGATTGCTGCTGGTTTGGCGGCTGAAGCAGCTGGCATCTTAACATCTTCAGGATTTATACAACTCTACTCTGATCAGCTTTGGGATACCTCTTGGTTTGTTAGTAATGAAAGTATAATGGGTAAAATATTGAATGTCATTATGGGGTATGATTCCAAACCAAATGGCATGCAACTTGTGTTCTATCTTACAAGTATATTAATAACTGTTAGCTTAATGAAATTAAGATCAATTATTTCACATAAAATCGATGCTTAAACTTTTTATAGAATTTATTCCGTTGATAGCTTTTTTTGTTGGTTACAAAGTTGATGGTATTTTTACTGCAACGTTATATACGCTTATTGCCACTGTTGTTAGCACAGCAATTACACTTGTTTTGGGGCAAAAAGTAAGTAAAGTTCACTTGATAACTAATGTATTACTCCTTGTTTCAGCAAGTCTAACTTTATTTAGCGGGAATGCTATCTTCATTAAAATGAAACCAACTATTTTGTATTGTATATTTGGTTTCGCGTTTCTCATTACAAATTTTAAATGGGAACCAGCAATAAAAGTAGCACTTGGCAATGCAGTACAGTTAGAAGACGATATATACTGGTTGCAGTTGAACATAAGATTTATGTGGCTATTTTTTACTATGGCTGCAGTTAATGAATTTGTTTGGCGTACTTTTCCAGAAGAGACTTGGGTTAACTTTAAGGTATTTGGAGCTTTACCAGCCACGATTCTTTTTCTTGCGTTCCAGATACCTTACTTGATAAAGCATAAGGCTCCAGATTTTCCAGCACCGCCCAAAACTTGAGCATTTTCAGATAATTCAATTACCCAATTTAAGCATGCATTGGGTAATATAAAGATATGGTCGCCAAAATATCCTTGACTTAAAGTAGTTTATCTTTTAATTTGTTTCTCATTATGGCGGATGTAGCTCAGCTGGTTAGAGCACCAGATTGTGATTCTGGGGGTCGCCGGTTCGAAACCGGTCATTCGCCCCACTTGCAATAAGTTAACCAGTTTATCTATCATTAAAATTTGTTAAAGAATTGTAACGTTTATTAAGTAATAAAGACACTATTCTGCACGCTGCACAAAAAGTAATTTTATTATGCTCCCTTAGCTAGCCTTATTATGTTGTTTCTCCTTTTATTTTGCACTTGTAGCTCAGCTGGATAGAGCGTTGCCCTCCGAAGGCAAAGGTCGTTGGTTCAACTCCAATCAAGTGCACCACTGTAATCAAGTTCCTTTCTCTTAAAGTTATGTTTTATACATACCTTATATGTGATTAATTGTAAGGAATTAATCTCCAGGGCCTTTGGGGAGATTGATTTCAATTTCATCTATTGAATTATTTACAAAGCTATTGGCTAATAAGCGCCTATTTCTAACGGGCAGAGTGCAGTAATCCTGCCTCATTATTTCGCCTCAAGCATAAAAGATGAATAAATCAAGTTCAGCGGACGAGATAAAGTTTAGTATGATGTGTCTTACCGTTCTTGTTGGCTAGCTTTAGGTTTTGTCACTCTTTTCTCGTGGTCTACAATACCGGCCTTGTCTGCTATAGCCCCTGCTGCTCTCTGCACTTTGGATCTATCGTGATCAAGCTTCATACCTTTCGTTGATTCCATTTGATCTGTATAAACTTTGGCTAGAGCCATTCGTCCGACTGCAGGCACGCCTTCAATAGGTTTGCCATCGGGTGGGCTGATAACATTCATCATAGCTTTAACTAGTTTATCATCCCCATCACCTATTGCGTTAGAGATAGCTTTCAAAGCTTGTTCGGGAGTTTTGTCTTTAAGCATCGCAAGAGCTTCTTTATCTTTATCTACCTCAGGTTTTGGTGCCGAAATTCCTAGTACTACGTTTTTAATTTCTTGTGCTTTCTGTATAACTTCTGGACTTACTGTAACGCCTGTAATGGGATTAAGAGTAATAATAACTGTTTCAACAGTCTGACCCATCACCAATTTCGGTGGTTTAGGTTCCTCTAAGGTAACTGATGATGTGACCGTGACTGTCTCAATAATAGGTCCCATTTCAAGTTTAGGGGCTTCCACTTTGACTATTTCCTGCGGTATAATTCCTATAGTTGGAGTAACCTCTGTTAGCTCGGGACCTGATTTTGGTTTCTCATAACCATACACCTCTGCACCTCGATCAGTTTTTGTCAGACCGGCTTTTGCAGCTCCCAATTCTGCCTCAAATTTCTGAGCATCGGTAAGAGGTTTCTCTTGATCCGGGCCTGGTTTTGGAACTGGTTTTAGATTCTTTTTCGCAGCTTCCAATTCTGCCTCAAATTGCTGAGAACCGGTGAGGGGTTTTACTTCATCCGGGCCGGGTTTTGGTATTGGTTTTAGATTCTTTTTCGCAGCTACCAATTCTGCCTCAAATTGCTGAGAATCGGTAAGAGGTTTTACTTGATCAGGGCCGGGTTTTGGTACTGGTTTTAGATTTTTTTTCGCAGCTACCAATTCTGCCTCAAATTGCTGAGAATCAGTAAGAGGTTTTACTTGATCAGGGCCGGGTTTTGGTACTGGGTCAATAGTAAATATCTTAGCAGTTTGCAGGACGGGTGGGTCAACAGTAATTGCCTGTTGCAGGACTGCTGATTGAGTAGTAAATATCTTAGCAGTTTGCAGGACGGGTGGGTCAATTGTAACTATTTTAAGCATTTCTGCTTGCAGTTCTGGCCCTACAGTACGTGGTGGAATACTTACGGAATCAACCGCTTGCCCTAAATCCACACTTAAACCGTTATTGATGGCCACTTGTTGCATCATTTCTTTATATTTACCTTGAGTTACAGGCAGAGTATAAACCTTTCCATTACGCTCAATATAACCAATAGCATTATCATCAGTACCCATAAATTTTACGGGCACTGGGGAGCTCACCTCAGTTAACTTGCCAGCATCATCGTAGTGAGCAGTAAAATACACCGCATCCTTTGCCGAAATATTGTTACCATTTTCATCTTTCACGGCCATTGAAAAATGCGCTGGCCCCTTACCATCTTCAAGTTTTTTTGGAAACTCTATTTGTCTATAACTTTTAACAGTTCTTGTCGTTCCATCTTCAAGCGTAACTTGTGTTGGTGCAGCATTAACAGTAGTTTCTTTTAGAGAGGCAACAATATCTCCTGCATCGTTCTTGATTTCAGCAATACGAAATTTGGTGCCTGTTTCCTGCGCCCACCCAACATTTTTAAAAGTATCTATCTTGTGTACTTCCCTGTAACCCTCGACCTCAATCTTATTCATTGCTGATTGAGCTTCTTTGGTTTTCATCACTTCTTTTGTGGCAGCCTTCCCCTCTTTTGTTCCCAAGTAAGCTCGTATTTCTTCTGGAGTTTTTTTGTTAAAGGCAACCCCATCTTCTACACTCATTGTCTTTGCAATCTCTCCTTGCAAATAGGCTTGCTGCTTTGTTATTACGTTATCACGAATAGATTGAGTGATTTCATCGCTACTAACTAAACCCATGGTGTCTAGTGCAACTTCTACCTCAGGCTTTTTTAAAGTAACATTCTCTACCACAGGACTCACAAGAGCTTGCTTAGTGGGATCGTTTTCATGATACTTATTAACTAAGTCAAGAATAGGTTGTGCTTGCTCTGGTGTTAGGTTTTTGACAACGTTATCAAGGTATTTTGTTAAAGTTGGTAAGTCATCCTTATCCCTAATATGGGCAACACTTTGACTTAGTTCAGCTACCATCAATAATTCTGGGGCATCTAATTTTCTACCAGCTAACCCTTCTAACTCTGCAGTAATTTGTTTATTAAGCTCATTAGCTTTAATAGACTCCTTAAATGGTGCCAGAATAGGGCTTACAAGAGCTTGTTTAGCTGGATCGTTTTTATGATACTCTTCTATACGGCTACTAACAGTACTGACGTGTCCTGGTGCCATTTCAACAAATTCTTCAAGAGCTTTGCTGAACCGTGCTGGCCCGTCAGGA
>Ga0364866_10778_pt1 | contig 15812 bp, 11 predicted proteins | sample ExccelAu500001D3_3_FD_206913 | JGI IMG/M metagenome (GOLD analysis project Ga0364866, IMG submission 206913) | Enriched cells from Trout Bog Lake Hypolimnion, Wisconsin, USA - BchlTB.Aug13.5000.01.D3 | ecosystem: Environmental > Aquatic > Freshwater > Lake > Hypolimnion/Profundal zone | place... | reverse complement strand
AGAATGACTTCAACCCAAGAGCCACCGCGGGCTTTAACCGCATCAATTTTGAGGCTGGGGGTGGTGACAGGCATCACAATGACCGCCTTAGTCTTCATTTTGGCTGCAGCCAAAGCTACCCCTTGGGCATGATTTCCAGCGGAGGCCGCAATCACCCCCCGTTTTAGTGCTGCTGGGGATAGATGCGCCATTTTGTTGTAGGCGCCCCGTAATTTGAATGAGAAAACAGGTTGGTTATCTTCTCTTTTAAGCAGAACTTGGTTCCCCAAACGCTTGCTCAATTCGGGGGCCAGCTCAAGTTCGGTCTCCCTGGCTACGTCGTAGACCCGGGCAGCTAATATTTTCTTTAAGTAGTCGGTTGCCATCCAATGAGCGTACCACGGTTGGGTTCTAAGCCCTTAGTTTTGTTGGGGTTTATAGACTTCCTCAACATCTTTTTAGGTTTCCTGCCAATATCGGAGATGCTCTATTAAAATGCTTCTTTAACGAATATCACACCATGAATGCTCCACTAGCATTAAATCAGTTATTTGAAGCCGACGAGGGCTCACCCCGTCTGCGTGAAATACCTTACAACTACACCTCCTTTTCTGACCGGGAAATCGTCATCCGAATTCTGGGTGAGGAGTCTTGGCAGACCCTGAATGAGCTCCGCGGCGTTAGAAAAACAGGCCGTTCTGCACGGATGTTGTTTGAAGTTCTGGGGGACATTTGGGTAGTACAGCGCAACCCCTTCCTGCAAGATGACTTATTAGATAACGCCAATCGCCGCCAGATGCTGACTGATGCGCTGTGGCATCGCCTTGGCGAAGTCAAGAAACGCGCTAGCGGAGAGTCTGCCCCACAAGTACAACTCCTGTTAAATGCCGCCCATCGTGCCGTTGAGAATTTTGAAAATGGTTTTAAAGAGGTCGAGCGGATTCGTAAACAGGCGCGCAAAGTACTGGGCCGCTTTACCGCTTCCGACAATATTTGCTTTGATGGTGTTTCTCGTGCAGCGCACGTCACCGATGCCACCGATTGGCGTGTTGAGTTTCCGCTGGTAGTGTTGAAACCTGACTATGAATCTGAAATTCCAGGCCTTGTCAAAGGATGTATTGAGCTTGGCTTAACCATTATTCCTCGCGGAGGCGGCACTGGTTATACCGGCGGCGCAATTCCGCTGTATGCATTGTCTGCAGTTATCAATACAGAGAAGCTTGAACAGATTGATAGCGTCAAGAGCAAACATTTACCTGGCGTTTCAAAAGAAGTTCCAACAATATTTACTGGCGCTGGCGTAGTGACACGCCGCGTTGCAGATGCAGCAGAACAAGCTGGTTTAGTTTTTGCAGTTGACCCCACTTCAGCTGATGCAAGCTGTATCGGCGGCAACATTGCGATGAATGCAGGCGGTAAGAAAGCCGTCCTCTGGGGTACTGCTTTAGATAATTTAGCCAGCTGGCGCATGGTTGATCCAGAAGGTAATTGGCTGGATATAGAACGTTTAGATCACAACCTCGGCAAGATTCATGATGCTCCCCTAGTGCGCTTTCAGTTGACCTGGTCTGATGGTTTGAGTGAGCCTGGGAAACGTGTTCTCAAAACTGAAATCATTGAGTCTGAGGGTAAGCGTTTCCGTAAAGAAGGTTTAGGCAAGGATGTGACTGATAAGTTTTTATCAGGATTGCCTGGCGTTCAAAAAGAAGGCTGTGATGGTTTGATCACAAGTGCAACTTGGATCTTGCATCGCATGCCGAAATATATGCGTACCGTTTGCTTAGAGTTCTTTGGTCAAGCACGTGAAGCGATCCCAAGCATTGTCGAAATCAAAGCCTACTTAGATGGTTTGAGTAAGCAGGGTGGACCGATCTTGGCAGGTCTCGAGCATTTAGATGATCGCTACTTGAAAGCTGTTGGTTATTCCACCAAATCCAAGCGTAATAGTCTTCCTAAAATGGTTTTACTGGGCGATATTGCTGGTGACGATGAAGAGGCAGTAGCCGCGGCCACTAGTGAAGTCGTACGCATGGCCAATCTTCGAGTCGGCGAGGGTTTTGTCGCTGTGAGTCCTGAGGCTCGGAAGAAGTTCTGGTTGGACCGAGCTCGTACTGCAGCAATTGCACGCCATACCAATGCGTTCAAGATTAATGAGGATGTAGTGATTCCCTTGCCGCGCATGGGTGAGTACACCGATGGTATTGAGCGAATCAATATTGAGTTGTCCTTAAAAAATAAGTTGCAGGTCTTAGATGGTTTAGAGCACTTCTTAAGAAAAAGTGCTCTTCCACTCGGAAAATCTACTGAAGATGATGCAATTCCTAGTGCAGAAATCTTAGGTGATCGAGTTCAGCAGGCCCTTGATCTGATTGAGGGAGTGCGTGCACGCTGGTCCGAGTGGCTTACTAAGATGGACACTTACTTTCCACAGCTGCAAGACTACAGTTTGCGGGCATCTTGGAAAACTGAGATTCGCGCTGAGTTGAGGATCATGTTTGGCGGTTTAGCTTTTGAACCCATCTTGAATGAACTAGAAGCAATCCATAAGCAGATTTTGCGTAAGCGGGTATTTGTCGCCTTGCATATGCATGCAGGTGATGGCAATGTCCATACCAATTTGCCGGTGAACTCTGATGACTACGAGATGCTGCAAGATGCTCATCATGCTGTTGATCGCATTATGAAATTGGCTCGCTCGCTCGATGGCGTCATTTCAGGTGAGCACGGTATTGGTATTACAAAATTAGAGTATTTAACTGAAGCCGAGTTAAAAGATTTCCGCGCCTACAAAAATCGGGTTGATCCAGAGGGTCGATTCAATAAAGGCAAATTGATGCCACATGCTGATCTTGGCATGGCATACACCCCAAGCTTTGGACTAATGGGCCATGAGTCTATCATCATGCAGCAAAGTGATATTGGTGCAATTGCCGATAGCATCAAGGATTGCTTGCGATGTGGCAAATGTAAGCCGGTCTGCTCAACCCATGTTCCTCGCGCTAATTTGCTCTACAGTCCGCGCGACAAGATCTTGGCAACCTCCTTATTAATTGAAGCTTTTCTGTATGAAGAGCAAACGCGTCGCGGTGTCTCAATTAAGCATTGGGAGATGTTTGATGATGTGGCAGCCCATTGCACAGTGTGTCATAAGTGCTTAACGCCTTGTCCAGTCAAAATTGACTTTGGCGATGTCACGATGAATATGCGTAATTTGTTGCGCAAGATGGGGCAGCAACGCTTTAACCCAGGTACCGCAGCATCGATGCTGTTCTTGAATGCAACTAGTCCTGACACCATTAATCTCGTGCGGAAGACGATGATTGGTTGGGGCTATAAAGCTCAGCGACTTGCTAATGATTTATTTAGTCGGCTGGCTCGCAAGCAAACAGCTCACCCACCTGCAACGGTTGGTAAGCCGAGCATTAAAGAGCAGGTGATTTTCTTTGTGAATAAGAAAATGCCTGGGAATTTGCCCAAGAAGACCGCCCGTGCTTTGCTTGACATTGAAGATGCCAACTACGTACCCATTATCCGAGATCCAAAAACCACTTCTGCTGATACTGAGGCTGTATTTTATTTCCCAGGCTGCGGTTCGGAGCGCTTGTTTTCTCAAGTAGGCTTGGCCACTCAGGCAATGCTTTGGAATGTCGGGGTGCAAACCGTTTTACCTCCAGGCTATCTCTGCTGTGGTTACCCTCAGCGCGGCAATGGCGACTTTGATAAAGCCGACAAAATGATTACCGACAATCGAGTGCTCTTTCACCGTGTTGCCAATACGCTCAACTATTTAGACATCAAAACTGTTGTAGTGTCTTGCGGTACTTGCTACGATCAATTGGCGGGTTATCAGTTTGAACAAATCTTCCCCGGCTGCCGAATTATTGACATTCATGAGTATTTGCTCGAGAAAGGTGTGAAGCTCTCTGGCGTGACGGGTGTCAAATATATGTATCACGATCCTTGCCATTCGCCGATGAAGTTGCAAGATCCTCTCAAGACTGTGAATGAACTGATTCAGCAAGAAAACGGTAAAGCAATTCCTAAAAATGATCGCTGCTGTGGTGAGTCTGGAACCTTGGCAATTACCCGACCTGACATCTCAACTCAAGTTCGCTTCCGTAAAGAAATTGAAATGGAAAAAGGTGCCAATGCACTTCGCAAGGATGATCCAGCAGTTGATGTGAAGGTGCTGACGAGCTGCCCATCTTGCTTGCAAGGCCTGACCCGTTTTGATGCTGATAGCGGCACTACGGCTGATTACATCGTGGTTGAGATGGCTCAGAAAATCTTGGGCGATGACTGGATGCAAGAATATGTGACTAAAGCGAACCAGGGCGGTATTGAGAGGGTGCTGGTTTGATTATTCCCAATCAAATCGTTTCTCATCAGCAATCCAAAGTCTTGGAGTTGGGTTATGAGGATGGCAGAAGTTTTCGTTTGCCTTTTGAGTTTTTGAGGGTGCATTCACCCTCGGCTGAAGTACAGGGACATGGTCCTGGGCAAGAAATTTTGCAAACCGGGAAGCGCGAAGTGGTGATCATACAAATTGAACCTGTTGGTCATTATGCGATCAAGCCTACCTTTTCTGATGGACATGATTCTGGTTTATTTACCTGGGAATACTTGCTTCATTTGGCTGAGAATCAAGAAAGCTTATGGGTGGAATATTTGAAGAAGCTCGAGATTCACGGAGTTGAGCGAGATGCGGTAATGAGCTCGGGTAAAGATACCCATTCCTGTGGCAGTCATTAACTATCTAGAGAGTCAGTATGAGTAAAACCCATTTTGGTTATCAGAGTGTTGACGAAGCAGAGAAGGCCAGTAAGGTAGCTGAGGTATTTCATTCGGTAGCCAGTAAATATGACGTGATGAATGACCTGATGTCTTTTGGTTTGCATCGTCTGTGGAAGAAAGTAACAATTGCCCGCGCGCAAGTCCGCCCTGGCCAAAAAGTCTTAGACATTGCTGGTGGTACTGGCGACTTAGCAAAAGCGTTTGCGCAAGCAGCCCAGTACGGTACTAATGCAGATGCTCAAGTTTGGTTGAGCGACATTAATGCCTCCATGTTAGGCGTCGGCCGGGATCGCTTACTCGATGATGGCTTAGCTTTACCCTGTGTTCAGTTTGATGCTGAAAAGATTCCCTTTCCTGCAAATTATTTTGACGTCGTGACCGTCGCATTTGGCCTGCGCAATATGACGCATAAAGAAGTAGCCCTGGCAGAGATGTTGCGAGTCATTAAGCCCGGTGGCCGCGTACTGGTCTTGGAGTTTTCTAAGCCCGATGAGTTCTTGAAACCCATTTATGACGCTTACTCTTTCAAAGTTCTGCCTTGGTTAGGCGAAAAGATTGCGCAAGATGCTGAGAGTTATCGTTACTTGGCTGAATCCATCCGGATGCATCCAGATGCGGAGACACTCAAAGAAATGATGTCGACAGTAGGCTTTGATGAAGTTGATACCCATCGCATGACAGGGGGTATTGTGGCTCTCCATATCGGCATGAAATATTAAAATTCAACGCGATGGTAGTCTATGTATTACTTGATTATTGAAGGGGTAGCATGAATAAGCACTTTTTTAAAGCAGTACTCTTAAGCTGTACTTTGTTATGTGCTGTAGTGGGCGATGCTGATGCAGTTCGTCTTGGCGGCGGCAGAAGTTTTGGTCGCGCTCCTAGTGCACCAATCCAAAGACAAGCTACTCCACCACAAAGGCCTGCACAGCAAGCACAGCCTGCAACTCCAGCAGCAGCTCCAGTGCAACCAGCGGCCCCAAGTCGTTTTGGAGGAATGGGTGGCATGTTGGGCGGCTTAGCTGCAGGCTTGGGCATTGCTTATCTCTTTTCCCACTTCGGTTTGGGTGAAGGTATGGCGTCCATGTTTTCTGGTTTGCTCATTGCACTGCTAGTTGGCTTTGCCATTATGTTTGTGATCCGACGTTTATTGCCATCTCTTTCAGGTGCTCAAGGTGCGCAGCGGACTAGTGACCCTCTTGCTAAACAAGAGCCGGCTTTTCAGCCCGTCAATAATGGCTTTAGTGGTGTTGCTCCAGTTGCTGAAACTTTTCAATCAACCATGCCCCCTGGTTTTGATGAGTATTCTTTTTTAGAGAACGCCAAACAATTCTTTGTCCGTCTTCAAAAAGCGTGGGATCAGGGAGATTTAGTTTCACTAAAGGAATACACCACTCCCGAGATGTTCACTACTATTCAGCAAGATTTGGCAGGTAGATTTGATGCTTCTAACCAGACTGAAGTGGTCAGCATGCAGGCAAGTTTGCTGGGAATTGAAACGGCGGATACCAATTATTACTGTAGCGTTCAGTTTACGGGCATGATTCGTGAGCAAGTTTCTGCTCCGGCAAGTAACTTTTCAGAAATCTGGAACCTGAGTAAGCCGGTAAATGGCCCTGGAGGTTGGGTACTAGCGGGTATTCAGCAGTTGGTTTAAGCTTAGATACTTTCCTAAGGAAACCCGCATTCGTGCGGGTTTTTTGCACCCATGAATAGCCTGACTTCCACAACCCATCACCTTGCTGCCGGCGCGCTATGTCGAGCGGTAAATCATGTATTAGCCAGTGAGCCATGGGCAAGGGCAGAACTCAATCTTCATGCAGGTAAGAGTATTTGCTTAAACCTGCCGATGGGGATGATGGTTGTAGAGATCACTCCAGAGGGAATTCTCTCAGCGCTAAGTACTGTTGATAAAGCATCTTTAGTTTTAGAGGTCTCAGCCCAGGCGCTGTCTGATTTGCTTGCGAGCCCTGGAAATTTGCGTGATCAAGCTTTTAAAGCAGTCAAACTCAGTGGCGATGCTGATCTGGCCCAATTGATTGGGCGACTGGTTTCTCAGGTTCGCTGGGAGTATGAAGAAGACTTGGCGAAATTCATTGGTGATGCCCCAGCGCATTTTGCAGTACGACAAGCCAAGTCCATTGCAAAGGCTGGTCAAGCTGCTTCAAAAGACTTTCTGCAAAATGTGGTGGAGTATGTCAGTGAGGAAAGAAAAATACTTCTGAATAAACGCGATTTCATTGCTCGTAAGCATGAATTAAATGAGCTGCGTGACTCGGTAGATCGAATTGAAAAACGCATTGCTCTACTTGAGAAAAAAACAACATAATTATGCGCAGAATCAGCCGTCTCTTTTTTATTTTCTTCACCGCTTGGCGTTATGGTTTGCTCCCATTATTGCGGGACAATCTCAGGCCTGGATTACGCCGCGGTCTTTTGTCTATTCTGTGTTGGATTTCTCCGAGCGCTAACTTGCCAAGAGGCGAGCGGATTCGCTTAACGCTAGAAGAGCTGGGTCCAATTTTTGTGAAGTTTGGTCAAGTTCTCTCTACGCGTCGAGATCTCTTACCTGAGGATATTGCTAATGAGTTAGCTAAGCTGCAAGATCAGGTGCCACCATTTTCAAATGCTGAGTCACGGAATTTGATTGAAGCGGCATTAGGAGCGCCTATTGAAACGGTCTTTGAAAGTTTTGATGCCACCCCTATAGCCAGTGCCTCAGTGGCTCAGGTGCACTTCGGGGTATTGCGTGGAACGGATAAGCATCCAGAGTGGCAGGGCCGGTCGGTGGCCATCAAGGTACTTCGCCCAGGCATTCTGCCGGTGATCGAGGGTGACTTGGCGTTGATGAGAGACCTGGCCAAAATCATCGAGAAAACATCAGAAGATGGTCGGCGCTTAAAGCCGCGTGAAGTTGTAGCTGAGTTTGATATTTATTTGCATGATGAGCTTGATTTGATGCGCGAAGCTGCTAACGCGAGTCAACTTCGTCGCTACTTTATTGATTCCAAGAAACTCATGATCCCAGAAATGTATTGGGATCTATGCAGAACTAATGTCATCGTCATGGAAAGAATGGATGGCATCTCCATTGGTCGTACTGCAGAGTTACGCGCAGCAGGAGTGGACTTTAAGAAACTTGCTGCTGATGGCGTTGAGATCTTTTTTACTCAAGTATTTGAGTACGGCTTCTTTCATGCAGACATGCATCCTGGAAATATTTCCATCAGCCTAGAGCCTGAAACATTTGGTCGCTTTATTTCTTTTGACTTCGGTATTGTCGGTACCCTAAGTGAAATCGATAAAAATTATTTGGCTCAAAACTTCTTGGCTTTCTTTAATCGTGATTACCGACGAGTGGCTGAGCTACATATCGAGTCTGGTTGGGTGCCGGCGAATACCAGAGTCGAGGAATTAGAAGGAGCGGTACGCTCAGTTTGCGAACCTTACTTTGATCGACCTCTAAAAGAGATTTCTTTGGGCATTGTGTTGATGCGTTTATTCCAGACCTCGCGCCGCTTTAAGGTGGAGATTCAGCCCCAGTTAACGCTTTTACAAAAAACGTTATTAAACGTAGAAGGACTGGCCCGCGAGCTCGATCCTGATTTGGATTTGTGGAAAACAGCTAAACCGATTTTAGAAAAGTGGGTTGATAAGCAGCTGGGATGGAGTGGCTTTATTGATGGCCTCAAGGCAGAGGCGCCTGCCTGGGCAAAAATTCTGCCTACCCTGCCGAGGTTGATTGCAGATCGCCTAGCCCAAAGCCAGCATCAAGAGCAAAACGCGGAGTTAGAGGTTTTAAGAGCAGTGCTATTAGAAGAGCGTCGGACCCATCGTCTAATTGTGGGTTCTCTTCTCTTTGCGGGCGGCTTTTTAGCAGGGATCCTCTTAATTAGCCTCGGTATTTACTAGGCTGTCGCCCTAGAGCCGTCTAACCCGTTAAAATGCGTGGTTAGGCAAAAAACATGAAAAAATACTTTATCGCTGGAATTCTCGTTTGGGCTCCCATGGCTGTCACCATTTGGGTGATCACGTGGGGCTTAGGTTTGCTCGACGGTGTTTTTGGTTCCGTCATGAGCGCCATTATTGCGGTTTTCCCAGAGCAATTTTCATCCGATTTACAGCATTTCCGTAACCTTCCGGGGGTCGGAATTCTGATCGTCATTCTGGTAGTCATCTTTACGGGTTTGTTGGCAATTCATTTTGCTGGACAGTGGTGGATGAGAATTTGGGATAAATTTGTTAATCGCATTCCAATCGTTCGCTCTATCTATTCAAGCGTTCAGCAGGTTTCCACCACCTTATTGTCTGGTAATGGCAACGCCTTTAGTAAGGCTTTGCTGATTCGATATCCCCATGCTGATTCTTGGGCAATTGCTTTTCAAACGGGATTGCCTGCGAAAGAAATAAGTACTAAGTTGGGTGCAGACTATGTGAATGTCTTTTTACCTACGACTCCCAATCCAACTTCAGGTTTCTTCATGATCGTGCCTCGTGAGCAAACGATTGCACTAGATATGAGTGTTGAAGAAGCACTGAAACACATTGTTTCAATGGGATCTGTCCCGCCAAATAGTTCTATTGGTAAGACTGCATTAGAGTCACCAAAACCTCTTTGATTTATAGGAAATTGTTATGTCGATGCGAAGTCATACCTGTGGCCAGGTAAGCGATTCACTGATTGGTAAAGAAGTTACCCTTGCTGGTTGGGTTAACCGTCGTCGTGATCACGGCGGCGTGATTTTTATTGACTTGCGCGATCGCGAGGGCTTTGTCCAGATCGTTTGCGACCCTGATCGCCCCGAGATGTTTGGACTTGCCGAGCAAGTGCGTAACGAGTTTTGTATTCAGATTACGGGCCTAGTGCGGGCGCGTCCGGCTGGTACCGAGAATGCCGATTTGGTCAGCGGCAAGGTTGAAATTCTATGCCATAAGCTAGTCATTCTTAATGCATCTGTAACACCACCATTCCAGATTGATGACGAAAATTTATCCGAAACAACCCGCTTGACTCATCGGGTTCTCGATCTACGTCGCCCACAAATGCAAAAGAATCTGCGTTTGCGTTACAACGTTGCCATGGAGTGCCGCCGTTATTTAGACGCTGCAGGTTTTATTGACATTGAAACGCCGATGCTTACCAAGAGTACCCCTGAGGGTGCGCGCGATTATCTGGTTCCTTCCCGCGTTCATGATGGACAATTTTTTGCCTTACCTCAGTCCCCTCAATTGTTTAAGCAATTATTGATGGTGGCCGGTTTTGATCGTTACTACCAAATTACCAAGTGCTTCCGTGACGAAGACTTGCGGGCCGATCGTCAGCCAGAATTTACTCAGATTGATTGCGAAACTGCATTCTTAGATGAGATCGAGATTCGGGATCTATTTGAAAATATGATTCGTCACATTTTCAAAACAACGATGAATGTTGAGTTGCCTAATCCCTTTCCAACTATGCCGTATTCAGAAGGTATGGCTCGCTATGGCTCAGATAAACCCGACTTACGGGTTGCAATGGAATTTACAGAGCTGACTGATCTGATGAAGGATGTGGATTTCAAGGTCTTCTCTGGAGCCGCCAATCAAGCAGGCGGTCGGGTAGTGGGATTATGTGTTCCTGGTGGCGCTGAGATCAGCCGTAGTGAAATCGATGATTACACGCAATTTGTATCGATCTATGGTGCAAAAGGTTTGGCTTGGATTAAGGTCAATTCGGTTGCCGAAGGCCGCAATGGCTTGCAGTCTCCCATCGTTAAGAATCTCCACGATGCTGCAATCGAGGGCATCTTGAAGCGGACAGGTGCAAAAGATGGAGACATTATTTTCTTTGGAGCCGATAAAGAAAAGGTAGTCAATGATGCAATTGGTAACTTACGTTTACGGATTGGTCATTCTGCTTGGGGTAAAGAACATGGCTTATTCACTGAAGGCTGGAAGCCTTTGTGGGTAGTTGACTTCCCTATGTTTGATTACGATGACGCTGAAGCCCGTTGGGTTGCTTGTCATCACCCATTCACGAGCCCTAAAGATGAGCACTTGCAGCATCTCGAGACCGATCCAGGCAAGTGCTTGGCAAAGGCTTACGATATGGTATTGAATGGTAGTGAAATTGGTGGTGGCTCTGTGCGTATTCATCAAGAGGCAGTGCAAAGCCAAGTATTCCGTGCTCTTAAGATCGGCCCAGAGGAAGCACAAGCTAAATTTGGATTCTTGTTAGATGCTCTTCAGTACGGCGCTCCTCCCCATGGCGGTATCGCTTTTGGTTTAGATCGTATTGTTACCATGATGACTGGCGCTGAATCGATACGTGATGTGATTGCATTCCCCAAAACACAGCGGGCACAATGTTTATTGACCCAAGCGCCTAGTCCGGTCGATGAGCGGCAATTACGCGAATTACACATCCGCCTTCGCCATGCAGCGCCTACTGCATAAGCGCCATATCTTGAAAATCCCCGTCTCGGTTTTAGTTGTCATCTATAAATCGAATGGGGAAGTTTTATTAATCGAGCGAGCTGATCAAGAAGGTTTCTGGCAATCCGTAACAGGCAGCATTGATTTTGCTAGTGAAGATTTAAGGCAAGCTGCGATCAGGGAAGTGCAGGAAGAGACAGGTATCGATGTCCACCAGCTAACTCCTGACGCATTACAAGATATGCAACATCAAATTGAATACGAAATCTACCCACAATGGCGTTTTAGATATGAAGCCGGTGTGATTAAAAATACTGAACATTGGTTCTCATTGCTAGTGCCTGATGAGACTGCAGTCACCCTTTCTCCTAGGGAGCATATTGCTTATGAGTGGCTACCTTTTGTAGCGGCTGCAGCTAAATGTTTTTCTCCCAGCAATGGTCAGGCTATTCTGCAGTTATTTTCTTCAAAGGCATCATGAGACACTTAGCAGGTTCAAGATCGAGCGAACCTTCCCCAGCGACTTCGCAACGTAGTGACTGGCGGGTTATTCGTGATTTACTCCCTTACTTATTAGAGTACCGCCTAAGAGTGTTACTTGCTTTAGTGTGTCTAGTCGCTGCTAAGGTTGCTAATCTGGGCATTCCCATTTTGATGAAGCGTTTGATCGATGCTTTGAATATCAAAGCTGATGCTAACCAGGCCTTATTGGCTGTTCCAGTTGCTCTGATTGTGGCTTATGGCCTATTGAGAATCTCCGCATCATTATTTAATGAATTGCGTGAGGCTCTATTTGCCAAGGTGACGCAAAACGCAGTGCGTAAGGTGGCGCTACAGGTGTTTGAGCATTTACACGCACTCTCCTTGAGCTTTCATCTGGCACGTCAGACGGGGGGAGTGAGTAGAGATATTGAGCGTGGCACCAGAGGGATTCAGTCTCTGATTCAGTATTCGCTGTATAGCATTTTGCCAACGCTCATCGAATTTATTCTGGTTCTTGGTTATCTCGCCTACTCCTACGATATTTGGTTTGCGCTCATCACGCTGGTAGCACTAGTGCTATACATTACTTTCACGGTCGTTGTGACTGAATGGCGAACCCATTTCCGTCGCACCATGAATGAGATGGATTCCAAAGCCAATCAAAAAGCGATTGACTCTTTATTGAATTTTGAGACGGTGAAGTATTTTGGCAACGAAGCGTTTGAAGCTCGACGCTATGATGAAAATCTCGCTCGCTATCAAATAGCAGCGGTCAAGTCGCAAAAGTCATTGGCCATTCTGAACTTGGGTCAGCAAACTATCATTGCGCTTGGCCTGATTCTGATTTTATGGCGCGCTACCTCAGGTGTTATCAATGGCACGATGAGTCTGGGTGACCTAGTTCTAGTCAATACGCTAATGATTCAGCTTTACATTCCCCTGAATTTCTTAGGAGTGATTTATCGAGAAATTAAGCAATCATTAACCGATATGGATCGGATGTTTTCCCTACTCAATACCGATAAAGAAATTGCTGACACTCCCAACGCACAGCCCTTAGTTATTCAGAACTTTACGATTGGACCTGATGTCCACTTTGAGCATGTCTCTTTCCACTACGATGCAAAGCGCGAGATTCTGCGCGATGTGAGCTTTCATATTCCAGCGGGGACTATTACGGCTGTGGTTGGTCAGAGTGGCGCAGGTAAAAGCACCTTAGCCCGTTTGCTATTTCGATTTTATGATGTGCAGTCAGGCAAGATTTTGATCGATGGGCAAAATATTCAAGATGTGCAGCAAACCAGTTTGCGTAAGGTGATTGGCATTGTTCCTCAGGACACCGTGCTATTTAACGATACGATTGGTTATAACATTGCGTACGGAAATCCAGGAGCCACTCCAGAGGCAGTTCAAGAGGCGGCGCGTGCAGCACAAATCGACGGTTTTATTGAGCGACTACCGGATCGCTATAACACCCAAGTTGGAGAGCGGGGTCTGAAGTTATCTGGAGGAGAAAAGCAAAGGGTAGCGATTGCTCGTACTTTGTTGAAGAAGCCAGCTATGCTGATCTTCGATGAAGCCACTTCAGCCCTAGATTCCAAGACAGAGCGGGCTTTTCAGGAAGAATTGCTCAGTTTAGCTAAAAATCGCACTACCCTCATCATTGCCCATCGTCTTTCAACGATTGTTCATGCAGACCAGATCTTGGTGATGGAGCATGGGCAGATTCTAGAGAGAGGTACCCATACTGAGTTGCTAGCGCTGCAAGGTCGCTACGCCGAGATGTGGCAAATGCAAGAGCGGGCTACGCTTGATTAGAATACTCTGATGAGTAATCAAAAAACCATTCTTCAAAATGCTTTTGCTGCTGCTTTAGCTGTCGCCGATCCGCAGCAGATCGTGCCCGAATACCTAGAAAAAATCTTTGCGAATGGCGCGCCACAAGGAAAGTGTCTGGTTGTAGGTGCCGGTAAAGCAAGCGCCTCAATGGCGAGCGCTTTAGAGCAATTTGCTAAACAGCATTGGCCTAGTACGCAGATGAATGGCGTAGTTCTAACCCGCTATGGGCACGGGTCGCCAACTGAGCATATTCAGATTATTGAGGCGGGCCATCCAGTCCCAGATCAAGCGGGCATGGATGGGGCAAAAGCGGTTTTGCAATTAGTAAACCAACTGAATGCGGATGACGTATTGATTGTGTTGGTATCTGGCGGGGGCTCAAGTTTATTTACCTTACCTCAGCCTGGTATCAGTATGGAGGACATGCGTACAACAACTCAAGCATTGCTAAGATGCGGCGCCCCCATTGAGGAAATGAATATTGTTCGTAAGCACTTATCTGCAATCTTGGGCGGTAATTTAGCTAGAGCAGCAATGCAACGCGGTGCCCGAGTTGAAGCCTTATTGATTTCTGATGTCACGGGAGATCAGCCTGCGGATATTGGCAGTGGCCCTTGTGCTGCGGATTACTCAAGCTACCAGGATGCTGTTGATATTTTGGTGAAGCATCAGTTAGATGAAAGCGCGATACCGGCATCAGTAATCCAGCATTTGCAAAAAGGCCTAGCAGGGCTGATACCCGAAACACTGAAAGAATCTGATTTACAAAATGGACACGTCAGAAATCATGTCATTGCAACAGCTTATAAAAGTTTGGAGGCGGCTGCAGACTATGTTCGCTCTGAAGGCTACGAGCCAATCATTCTGGGTGACACCATTACTGGTGAGGCTAAAGAGGTTGGCGTTGATCAGGCGAAACTTGCTAAGGAGCTGATTGAAAAAAATAGCGGGAGCAAGCCACTTGCGGTTATTTCTGGAGGTGAATGTACGGTAACCCTTCCCGCTGGCATCAAAGGTCGAGGCGGTCGTTGTAGCGAGTTTTTGCTCTCTTTATTTACAGAAACCGGACATATTTCTCAATTGGCGGCATTAGCTGCCGATACCGATGGAATTGACGGTAGTGAAAAGAACGCGGGTGCTTGGTTTACCCCAGAACTGCGTGAAGCCAGTAAAGCCAAGGGTCTTAACCCCAGTCAATTTCTGGAGGCGCATGATTGTTATGGATTCTTTGCAGAATTGAGCGCTTTGGTAGAAACTGGACCCACTCTGACCAATGTGAATGATTTCCGTATCATCTTGCTTAATTAATCTTAAAGTCATCACCATGTCGACCAAGCCACAACAGATTCAGATTACTCAGCCGGATGATTGGCATTTGCATATCCGCGATGGTGAAGTCATGGGTAGCGTGTTGGTGGATACCGCAAGACAGTTTGCGCGTGCCATCATCATGCCGAACTTAAAGCCTCCGGTTACTACGGTTGAATTGGCTAAGGCCTATCGCTCCAGAATTGAAGCTAAGCTTGCATCGCTGCAGATCAAAAACTTTACGCCTCTAATGACCTTGTATTTGACAGATAACACTTCTGCTGAAGAGGTGCGCAAGGCAAAGGCAAATGGGATTGTGGGTTTTAAGTTGTATCCTGCTGGAGCCACTACCAATAGTGATGCCGGTGTGAGTGATCTGCATCGTTGTTATGCTGCTCTTGAAGCGATGCAATCAGTGGGTATGCCACTGCTGGTTCACGGTGAAGTGACGAATTCTGAAATTGATATCTTTGATCGTGAAGCAGTGTTTATCGATCGTGTGCTCGAACCTTTGCGCAAAGACTTGCCAGAGCTCAAGATTATTTTTGAGCACATTACTACCTTACAAGCTGCTCACTATGTCCGCGATGCGGCTACGAATGGAAAACATTTGATTGGCGCAACGATTACTCCGCAGCATCTATTAATGAATCGCAATGCTATTTTTGCTGGTGGGATTCGTCCACACCACTATTGCTTGCCTGTGTTGAAGCGTGAAGAGCATCGACTTGCTCTATTGGAAGTGGCTACTAGTGGTAATCCCCGTTTTTTCTTAGGTACTGATAGTGCACCTCACTCCAAAGCTGCAAAAGAGAGCGCTTGCGGCTGTGCGGGTTGTTATAGCGCCTTCAATGCAATGGGACTGTATGCTGAAGCTTTTGATAGTGTTGGTAAGCTCGATCGCCTAGAGGGCTTTGCAAGTTTCTTTGGGCCAGATTTTTATTCCTTGCCACGTAATACCCAAAAAATGACTTTAGCAAAACAAGCTCAGAGCA